>SXGU01398949.1_pt1 | contig 231009 bp, 204 predicted proteins | sample 3174531 | NCBI WGS metagenome assembly SXGU01 (sample SAMN11356863, study PRJNA531348) | freshwater metagenome | isolation source: freshwater sample F1-140 | place: China: Fuxian Lake, Yuxi | collected 2017-12-25
AAAAATAAAAAAAAATAGTGCTTTATGCGCCTAGAAGATGCGGGAAAAGTTCAATATCTAAAAATATAATTCCACAAGAATTAAAATCAAAAAACTTTATGGCGATTTACTGTGATTTTATGGGAACCAAAACAAAAGAAGAAGTAGCGTTTAGACTATCAAAAGGACTTGCAGAAGGAATGGAGGAATATATTCCTGCTCAAAAGCTCTTTGAAGCTGCAAAGCAAATCATAAAAAATATGACAATAGCATTTGATACCAATCCTATTACGGGAGAAGCTTCCTTTGGCTTAGCTGTAAAAAAAGGTCAGGGTCCATCAATTTCTAGCATTACTAAAAATTATTTAGAATTATCTAAAAAATATAACTGCTTGTTTATATTTGATGAGTTTCAAGATATAAAAGACGTAGATGATACCTTAAGCTTGCTAAGAACAGATTTGCAAACCTTAAAAAACACACCAATTTTATTTTTAGGAAGTAAAAGAAGATTACTCAATGAGATATTCACAAGTTACCAATCTCCATTTTTTAATTTTGCAGATGAGTATATCTTAAAACCGATACCCTTACAAGATTGGGTAGAATTTTTTGAAGAGAGATTGAACCCAATAAAAGTAAATTTAGCAGAAGAAGCATTGAGTGAATTGTTAAAAATTTCTTTAGATGTCCCAAATACGATTTGTGAGATAGGTTCTTATATTCAATCTAAATGTAAAAAAGAAAAGATTAACAATACTAAATTGTTCACATTAATTGATGAGCTAATAAATGCAAAATCAGAAAGTTTTTATTTTCAATTAAAGCAGCTGACTAGCTCAGAGGGAAAAATACTTTCTGCTCTAGCTAAAAATGAGTATACTTTAGAAATTCAAAGTAAATCATTTCAAGCAATGACAGAATTAAGTTTGTCAGGAATTAAAAAATCGATAAACAAGTTATACAATAACGGGCTGGTGGAAGAAGAAGCAAAAGGGTATCGACTTTCAAATCCACTGTTTAGATTATTTTTATTAAAAAACCCTGTGGTATAAATTCTTAACTTGCTAATCCCTCTGGAACTTTGCCATCTAAAATCGCTTGTGCAATTTTTTGATGATCAGAATGTCCAATCCATTGTTTTGCTTCACTCCATGGTTCAGGATCAGCCTGAGTAAGTGATTCAGTTTTATGGGATTGAATTTTTTCATAAATACTTTTGATTTGCTCTTCTTTAATTCTACCATCGGCGACAGCTCTAGTTATGGCTTGAATGGCAAGAGGAGGGCTAAGTGGTTCATTACAATATAAAAGCATATCAACGCCGGCTTCAATTGCTCTTACAGCAATGTCTTCAGTTGAATATTTATTTGTCAAAGCTTTCATATCTAAATCATCTGAAATGATTAAACCACGATAACGGCATTCTTCTCTGATTATTTTTTTCAGAAATATTTCTGATAAAGTCACAGGCCATTTGTCATCAATATTATGAAATAAAATATGTGAAGTCATGACCATATCCACTCTTGATTTAAAAGCCTTTTTAAAAGGAAGTAATTCAATTTCATTGAGTCGATTTAAGTCAGAGCTTTCAATTGGAAGATCAAAATGACTATCAAGTAGTGTGTTCCCGTGTCCAGGGAAGTGTTTCACACAAGACATGATTTCAGATTTAAGATAACCTCTTACAAGAGCCGAGGATAACTTACTTACCATTTCTGGATCAGATGAAAGAGAGCGATCCCCTATAACTGTATTTTTAGGATTAGTTAGAACATCAAGGCAGGGTGCAAAATCTAGATTGATTCCAACGGACTTAAGTTCTTTTCCCATGCAGTAAGAGAATTGAAAGCAAAGAGAAGGAGAATTTAATGCGCCTAATTTTTGTAAAGAAGGCCATTGGGTAAATGGAGATTTAAGTCTTTGAACTCGTCCCCCCTCCATATCGATGCCAATATAAAAAGGAGATTTATCTGGTAAATCATGTCTTAATTTTTGAATTTCTGTGCATAAAGAATGAATTTGTTCAGGACTTTCTACATTTCGTGCAAATAAAACAATTCCACCAATATTATTAGATGTAATAAATTTTTTTTCATCCGTGGTGAGTTTTGTAGATGAAACTCCCATAAACATTAATTGTCCTAACATGTGTTGTAATTTCATAATTAAGTCATCCTTTTTAAATTTATTTTCCAGTTTTTAATTGAATACCTTTGCCTCCAGGAACGCCATGCTGCTTTGATGGAGGTATATTTGAATTTAACTTTAAGCTATCTTGGCTTTTCTCTTCTTTAATCGCAGAAGGTGTTTGGGTTGGTAAGGGAGTTGAGGTTGTGGCAGCACTAGCGGTCGATTCATAAAGTGAATGCGTTATTCCTTTAGGAACAGATCCAAATAAAAGAGTCATGTTTTTTTCACTAAAACTAAAATCTTTTATAGCGTCTTTGGGATTATTGACTAATTCAGTTTCAATAGCTTGACTTGGAGATTTAGTTGAAAGAGCTTCACCTTTTTCTGTTACTAAACTTACAAACTGAACACCCTTAAACTCATTTAATATTTTATAAACTTTAAGGCCCTTAAAAATTTCAATTTCACCAATTTGCGCAATTCCAGATGTAATCTCTCCATCTTCCTCTGCAATGGCTTTATATTCATATTTAGTACCAGTTTTCATCCCTTGTGGACTTTTTAACATCACATAGCCAAGAAACTGACTTAAAAAAATACCAGGTTCAATATTTTTGGTACTTTTTGAAACCTTTCCATTATCTGTAATTTTAAGATTTAGTTTATTCTTTTTAAAAGTACCTTCAATTACTTTAGTTTTTCCCCCGTTTACACTTGTATATTGAAAAGATAAAGGCTCGAGTTTTTCATTTGAGGTGGCCTTTACAGATTCATTTATGGAGCCGCCAAGCTCATTAGTTTTTAACAAATAAATTCCAGAAAAAGTTTTCTTTTTAGAATCAAAGGAGTATTGATTAACAAAATAACCTACATGGGAACCACCAATAAGAACCTTAGAGTAACCTTCAAACAGGACTTCAGACCTGGACGGAAGGGGGCTGATTAAAATTAGAAAATTTAATATAAAAGTAAAAAATAGAGGTATTTTTAAAAAATTAATTTTATTCATGAAAGTAGTTTACTACCTACCTTTTTCTAGAGTCAAAGCAACCCATAAAAATCCACGTCGCCCTCTACCAAAATCCAGTTGTATGTTGTCAAAACTTATTAAACTAGTTTAGGGTTTCCCTGAAAGTAAAAATTATTTAACTGCGAATTAATTTTCGAATTAAATTCAATATCAAAGAATTTTTATTTAATAAAATTTGGATTTAGAAAATATTAAATATACATCAAAATTCAGATTTTAAGTGAGAAGTTTTATTATTTTCTAAGGTTAGGTGAATAAGATCATCCCAGACAATCATGAGAATAACTACTTATGGCTGTTGTGTTTGATATAATCGTGAAGAGATCAAACTTACTCATGGCAGTTATTAAAAAGAGGAGAATTAAAAAATGAAATTAGGAACTCTTATTAGCGGCAAAAAAAATGGTGAACTTATAATTGTAAGTAAGAACTTAAAATCTGCAATTAAAGTTTCCGACATAGCAAAAAATTTTTCTGATGCAATTGAAAATTGGAATGAAGTTTCCCCAATTTTGGAAAAAAAATATAAATTTCTAAACGAAGGAAAAGAAAAAGATGCTTTTAATATAAATGAAAAAGATTTAATGGCATGTGTACCTTCGGCTCCACTATTTGCAGATGGATCAGCATTTATTCAGCATGTAAAATTAGTAAGAATGGCGCGCAAAGCTCCATTGCCTGAAACACTAGAAACAGTTCCTTTGATGTATCAGGGTGAGAGCGGTAGATTTTTAAATCCAACAGAGAATATTAAGGTGGCGGATTTTAACTATGGGACTGATTTTGAAGGAGAGGTTGGAGTTGTTACTGATTTTGTTCCTCAAGGAATTTCTGCCGAAGAGGCATTAAAGCATATTAAGCTTATATTATTGATCAATGATATTTCACTTCGTGGCCTGATCCCCGCAGAATTGGCTCAAGGATTTGGTTTTTTTCAAAGCAAGCCCGCATCAGCGTTATCTCCTTTTTGTGTTACACCAGAAGAATTGGGTGAAGCTTGGGTCAATGGTCGTGTTCAACTGCCATTATTGGTAAACTATAATAGGAAATTTTTTGGCAAAGCTAACGCAAAAGAAATGCACTTTAATTTTGGTCAACTTATTTCTCATGCAGCTAAAACAAGAGATCTTCAAGCGGGAACCATAATTGGAAGTGGTACTGTTTCTAATGAAGACGAATCAGTAGGTTCAAGTTGTTTGGCTGAAGTACGAATGATTGAACAAATAAAATTGGGTGAAATGAAAACGCCATTTATGAAAAATGGCGATGAAGTTTCAATTGAAATGCTAGATATTAACGGTGAGTCTATTTTTGGTCAAATTAATCAAAAAGTCGTTATATCTTAGTATTAAAAATTTTATCTAGAGTATTTTGAACACTTGGAAAATAGTTAATTCGATTTTCTTTATATACTCTTTTTGCAAAATCAATTAACTCTCTATCTTCGGAGTTTAATAAATTTTCATAAATTGGTTTTAACCAAACATCTGATCCTGCAAATTTTAAAAACTCTTCCATTCCTTGAAGATACTTTTTATTTTTTAGTTTTGAGCAAAGCTCATACCATCTTTTGAGGATGACTTTATTTTTTAAATCAGGGCCAATTAATGATTGGTATAAAAAGTCCAAACTATTACCAACCAAATTTGATTCTTGAACTAGTTTGAAAAGAAGTAAGATCTTCCCAGTAGGAGTTAAGCTTTGTAAAGTTAATCTCAGCTCTTGACTTTGAGTGCTAAGTTCATTTTTTAATAAATAAATTTTAGTAATTTGTTCAGATTGCGGCTCTTTATAAGATTTAGGAAAATCAAAATCATAGATCCAAGAGTCAATAGTAAACCAGTCTAAGTTTAAATGTTCTAGTTGGGAAAAACTTTGTAATTCGCTCAAGAACAATTCCGTTGTTATGCTTTTCATGTAGTATTTTTTAAAATAGTTAATCCAAAATTTATCAAATTTCTTTCTTCCGATAAATTCTTCCAGGTATCTTAGAAGCCGATAACCTTTGTTATACGGGATTCCAGTAAAACCTTCATCAGGGTGGCGTCCAACTAAATTCATTTTTAATTTTAAAATATTAAAATCATCTTTATGAAAAATATTAATATCTTTATTTAATGAAATCCAATCAAACTCATCTTCTAATTCTAAGAAAGATTTACCATTTACTTTTTCAATAATTCTTTTTTCAAAATAAGTAGTAACTGCTTCATTTAACCAAAACTCGTTCCAATTAGCATTTGTAGTGGCGTTTCCTGCCCAATAATGGGAGAGTTCATGGGCCACAGTATACATTTGAGATTTATCACCAACTATTATACTATCTGACACAAAGGTTAATCGTGGATTTTCCATTCCTCCATAAGGAAAACTAAAAGGCATTACCAACATATCAAAGCGACCCCATTTAAATTCTCCCAACAAAGATTCTGCAATATTAATATATTTTTCTATGTCTTCAAACTCATGCGCAGCCTCTTCTAGCTTTAAAGGATCAGCATAAACACCAGAACGTCTTCCAAGGGATTTGAATTTGATATTTCCACTTACTAATACAATTAAATATGAAGGTATTGGAATATCCATTTTAAAACTATATAATCCATTTGGATTAACCTCAACAGGGTTCTCAGCGCTCATTAATGCAATTAAACTAGGGTCTGATACCTTCACACTTGCAGTATAAGTAGCTCTAACAGCAGGAGAGTCTTGACATGGAAACCAAGAGCGAGCACCTATTGATTCGCTTTGAGTAAAAAAGAAAGGTTGTTTGGATAAAGTTAAATCTTTTGAAAGCCATTGAAAACCAGGTCCTGTATTATTTGTAGTATATTCAATTTCTACGTAAACAGTTTTTTCAGATAACTGAATTTCTAATGCCGATCCTAAATTTGGATCTTTATCATGAAATTTAAATTGAGTATTAGTTTTTTTGCCCTCGTTTGAAATGAGTAAGATATTTTTTATATTTAAATCAAAGGTATCTAGAATTAAAGAAGCGGTTTTATTTTTTCGCATGAGTTTTAATTTTATAATCCCATTTAACAACTGTTGTTCAAAATCAAGATTAAGTGTAAAATCCATATGGGTAACTTGAACTTCTTCATAGTTGGCGTAACTATGGGGATCCTTAGTGTTACCATAAGTTTCAATGCGAATTAGCAATATCAAAATAAAAAATGTTTTTATAAAAAAACTAAAGTTCATATTTACTCCTCAAGAATATACATTGCAATATGTGAGCCAAAATACGTATTTTAAAATTATAAAAGTTTTTTAAATCTTAAGTTACAGAACTGTTAAATTTTTTAAAAAAAAGATCGTATCTATTAGTTAGTAATTAGTAGTCAATTCTTTCTTTTTTGTCACTACTGTATAAAAGTCTACAGTTGTTATTAAATACAGTTTACTATCTACTTATTTCTCATGCAGCTAAAACAAGAGATCTTCAAGCGGGCACCATAATTGGTAGTGGTACTGTTTCTAATGAAGATGAATCTGTAGGTTCAAGTTGTTTGGCAGAAGTGCGAATGATTGAGCAAATAAAAATGGGCGAAATGAAAACGCCATTTATGAAAAATGGCGATGAAATTTCAATTGAAATGCTAGATATTAACGGTGAGTCTATTTTTGGTCAAATCAATCAAAAAGTCATAGTCGAATAAAATATTGCTGATGAATAATTTTGAGTGCTATGTGATAATTTCAGACTTATTAATTTGCTGTTATTTTTAATAATGTATTAAGAATTTTTCTTAATACATTGAATTTAATTAGTTAAATTAAAGTCCTATTTTTGTCTCTAGTGTTTAAATGTCTACAGTTGCGAAAAACTTTAGTAATCTATATATTTATCTCTTACCAAAAAAGTAAGAAAATTAAATTCTTGGAGGAGAAATGAAATATTTAGTATTAATTTTTATTATTGCAAGTCAGTTTTCTACTGCTTTTGCAAAGGAAATCAAAAGTAATAGAGAAATTGCAAGACATATGTGTATGAGTAGTTGGAAAGTATGTTTGACGACATCAATTGATGAGAATAATGAAAAAATGATGGAAATTGGTATTGGTGAAAATTATGGTAATAGAAGTTATAATTTTGATAGAAAGTTTTACCCAATTAAGTATGATCAGTTAAATTCATTTAAAGTTAAAACAGGAGAAAGAGGAGAACCTCAATCTTGGTTGAAAAGATTAGTTGGCACCTTTGTTGATGATCAAAATCAAAGTAAAGAAATTATAATTGGGATGCTTGGCAGTGGAACAGATGATACTGTTAGAGGAATTTCATACCATGAACTTTTCTTAGATCAGAATGATTACAATGAAGAAGTTAGCTGTAATGAAGATACTTCTTTCTTAAGTAAACTTAGTTTTTTAGGTAGAAAAGATTGTTTTAAATATTTATTATTTGAAACAGAAGTAAATGGTACTAATTATAAACTTCAGACAACAGGGTTTCAAAACTAATTCATTTATTTAAAAATTTATTTTTTTATGGAATTCTTAGTTAGTAGGTTCTATTAAAAAACTTTTAATAGAACCTTTATTAAGCTTGAGTATTTAGTTTACGACTCTTGATCCAACCAACCAATACTGGTACTATGCTTAAGAAAATTACTGCAATAATTATTATATGAAAATTTGTTTTTACTGAGGGTATGTTTCCAAAAAAATAACCAGCATATAAAAACGAAGCAACCCATGCAATGGCGCCAGTTGTATTATAAGCTGCAAATTTAAAATAATTCATATGTCCAATGCCTGCCACAAAAGGCGCGAAGGTTCTAATTATTGGTGCGAATCGAGCAATGATAATTGTTTTAGGCCCATGCTGATCATAAAAAATTTGAGTTTTACGTAAATGATCTTTGTTAAAGAAAATTGAATCTTCTTTTTTAAATATTTTTGGACCTAAATATTTTCCGATACTGTAATTTACGAAATCACCAAGAATACCAGCAAAGATTAGAAGTAAAGCCATTACGTGGACTGAGTACGCACTATTTTCTACAGCTCCTAATGCTCCAACAGCAAATAATAATGAATCACCAGGTAAAAATGGAGTTACCACAAACCCAGTTTCGGCAAAAATAATAAAAAATAATACTAAATATAACCAAGGGCCCATCCAAATTGCCCAATCATTTAAATGCACATCGAGGTGAAGGATAATATCTACAAATTGTAAAGTTAAATTTATAAGTTGGTTCAAAATGCGTCTCCTTTAAATCATCAACATCGAATATGTCTCAATTTGAGAAGAGTGACAATCTTTGTTTTATAGAGTGTATTGACCTCTCGATAATAAGAGGCTATTCTGTTGTTGTCTCAAGGGGCAAAGGCTACTGAGAAATAAACCCTACAAGTAAAAGTACGGGGGCTGTCCCTGACAATGGTGTGCAAGCTCAACTCTGTATTGAGAAGCCTAAAGTTGTTATCATGGCCACCCACCTTAACAAACCTGGGTTTATATGTCAGAGCTGCTCCTTGGGATTTTTTTTTACTTTCTTATAAAAGAAATTTTTTGATTAAAAAAATTCACATAAAAATTCTAATATTAAAAATAAAAAATCAGAATCAGAATTAAAAACTAAAAATAAAAGTAAAATTAGGATAAATGATGGTTCTTTTATAGGAAACATCTGTGATGATATTGTTTGTAACACTTTCTTTAAACGAAGGATTATAAAAATGAATTTTGGCGGCTAATGCTATTGCGTCGCTTAACCAAAAGTTGTACCCAAAATCAAATTTTATTCCAGTGCCACGGTAAGATACTTCTGTGCCTGTCCCGTCATTATATTTAGCTGTAGAAGTAAAATAATAAATTAAAGAAGTACTCCAAGTTCGATTTTTATTCCAAAAATAAATAAATTTTAAACCTAGATCTGAAGTTGTGAATGAAGTTTCTGATGAGCCTTCTTTATTTTTTATCTGCGCAGAGCCCGAATTTAATCCTAAAACAATTTGTTTATTGTTTGTGGCTTCAAAACCAATTGTTAAATCGTAAATTGAACGAGTGTAAGAATTAACAGAGGCATTTGTAAATTGATCAGTGAAACTAAAATAGTTCAAATCAATATAGGCAGCCATTGATTTGCTTCCTAAAGAAATTAAAAAAAGTGAAAACATTAAATTTAAGAAAATTGAATTCATTGCATTATTATAACTCACTTGCATAAATGCTCAGAGGCCAGATTTATGGAAATTATGTTTTATTCTGGATGAAAGTTTGACTAGATGTTCAATTAAATAGCTATATAGCATCAATTAAATTTTCATTAAATGTAAGAAAATTGTTGTATTCGATTACTATTTTTATTTTAATGGCTCAAATTTTGAGATTTAGATTTCAAGTTTAAATAATCTGTTTATTTTTTTTAAGGAAATGTAAGATTTCTCTTGAAACGAATAAATTATTATGACGAAATAAACAAATCTTAAAAAATATTAACTAAACGGAGTTTAGGGGGAGACAAAGATGTCGCAAATTCCAACAACACTTTTAAAAGAGTGCAAAATGAAACTTCTTCAAGTCAAAACTGAAATTTTAAATAGAGTCAGAGAATCAAGATTTGATCTTAATGCCGACGAAAAAGGTGGAGATGAAGCAGATCAAACAATGAGAGTCTTGGCAGAAGTTGAAGCTCTAACTATGCATGAACGATTAAGACATCAATTACTTGAAATTGAAAATGCACTTTTAAGAATTGAAAATGGAAGCTATGGAATTTGTGAAGAAACTGAAGAGCTTATTGAGCAAGACAGATTAAGAGCAATTCCATGGACACGTTTAAGTATTGAGGGTGCTGAAATTCGCGAAAGCATGAATAAGCGATACGCAAGATAATTTAAAGTTATAAAATAGCTCTAAAATAGCTCTAAAGAAGAAAAGAATATTTGCTATCATTGTTTAGAAGTCTTAACTTAAAATGAGTTTTTAGGTTAATTAAACTAAGCAAACAAGAAAATGATTCTTCTTTGGAGTTTTTATGATTATTTATTTTCGGCAAAATCAACTTTGTAAACGTCTATTAGGTTTTTACTTTTTAATTAACATAATATTTTTTTCGTTTTCAAATGCCGTAACTGAACATGAGTTAGAGAGCGTTGTATTTCAATCCCCAAATTTACTTCTAAACTTAGAAGAATACAATTTACTCAATGCTGAGTATGAAAAAGAGTTTAGATTTCAAAATCCAGAGCTAAAATATGAAAAAATGAATATTGATGATGAAAATCCAGTATGGACTTTCACACAAAAAATACCTTCTTTGCTTGAATGGTATTTTTTGGATGCCTCATATAATTCAAAAAATAAATCTCAAGAAATTAAAAATAAACTAGCGCGTAATTTTGAGATAAATAATATAAATCAAATTCAATATGAATTACTGTTATTAAATAAACGAAAAGAACTGCTTACAGAACAACAAAAAATTTTTGATCAACTTATTTCAAATTTTAAGAATCAATATGTTCTAGAGAAAATGAGTCAAACAGAATTACTAAATATTCAAATTGCAAAAATTGAAAAAAGTGAAGAGCTTTTAAATTTAGAATCTGAAATAGAAACAAAAAAAAATGAACTCAATATAATAATTGGTGAAAGTGATATAAACCTTTATCAAATAGCTGTACCTGCAATTTTTTTTACTGAGGATAAACTCAATTTTATTTTGAATGATGAACCTCAGTTGCACCGTCTCATTGAATCCTCATACCAGGTTCAGATTATTCGAGAGAAGAGTATTGCTGAAAAAGAATTTGTTTCGTCTCAAAAAGCAAAGTTTTTTCCTGAATTTGAATTAATGTATTTTAAAAAAGGAAATGAAAATGGATATGGAATATCATTAGAGTTGCCTTTATGGGGTGCTGGAGATTTTCGAAGTGATATTCAGATTGCAAGAAGTAAACAAATTATTACTGACCATGAAGTTGAGTTGACACGAAGAGAGACAAAAGCAGCAATTAAAAATGCTCTTTTTAAATATATACAAATTATTAAAAAGAAGAAGTTTTTTGAAAGCGGACTATTAGCTCTTTCACAACAATCCTATGTGTCTTCATTGTCTAACTATAAAACCGGAAAAATTCGATATACAGATTTACTGAATTCACTTAATGGATTTTTTGAGTCACAATTTAAGTATGAAGAAACAAAAATTGATTTGGCCAAATTAAGTTCGGAATTAAAATTAAAATATAATATAGTTCAATATTAAATTGAGAGGCGCGATTATGAAGAATAAATTTTGGATTTACTTAATTATAATAGCATTCATTGCTTCAATAAGCGGATATTTGATTACTGTTAATTTAGGGATTTTTCAAAATCAAAAAATTAACCAAACTACTGTTGATAATAAAAAAGTAGAGCTTCCTCCAGAGAAAAAGCAAATCTATAGATGTCCAATGCATCCACACATAGTTTCAGATCATCCTGGCACTTGTCCGATTTGTCATATGGATTTACAATTGGTTGAAGAAGAATCTTTGAATACAGCAAATCCCATAAGTTCCCCAGTTTCAAACATTTCAGGCCGTGATGATATTGAATTGGGATTTGAGCGTCAGCAGTTAATTGGTGTAACTTTTGGAACTGTCAGTAAAAAAAATCTTATTCGTAAAGTTAGAGCAACAGGAAAAGTTGCATTTGATCCTGAGTTGTACACTGCTATTGAAGAGTACAGACAGGCTTATGCAACTTGGAAACAAGTTCAATCTGGCTCTGTCGTTGAAATGAAAAAGCAAATTTTTGAACTATTACAATCTTCAAGGACAAAATTAAAATTATTAGGTCTAAATGAAAGTAAAATCGATAAAATTAAAGACTCATATGATAACAGTTTAAATTTACTTTTACCTCAAGGTAAGGCTTGGATTTATGCAGAGGTATTTGAACACGAAATGAGTGGTATAAAAGTAGGTCAAAAAATACTAGCAACAATTCCGTCTAAAGTTCATGAAACATTTGTGGGGAACATTTCATCAATAAGTCCTGTCTTAAATGGGCAAAGTCGAACAATTCGTGTTAGAGCTGAGGTCCCTGATCCAAAAGGAATTTTGAGACCGGATACTTTTATGAATGTTACGATTGAAATTGAGTTTGGTGAGAAGCTTGCAATTCCTGAGGATTCAATTTTGTTTTCTGAAGGTGACTCATTTGTATTTTTAGTTAAAGACAATGGCAAGTTTATTCCTAAACGAGTAACATTAGGAGAAAAAACACAAGATTATTATGAGGTCGTTGAAGGTTTAAATGAAAACGATAAAATTGTAACGAGTGCAAATTTTTTAATTGATTCTGAATCTAAATTAAAATCGGTACTCAATCGTGCCTTAAAAAACACAAACTAGGGATAGTTACCATGATTGAAAAAATTATTGAATTCAGTGCGAAGAATAAAATATTTGTAATTTTAGTTACCTTAGTAGCTCTTGTAGGGGCTTATCAAGTTATTCATCGCATGCCCTTAGATGCAATTCCAGATATGTCAGATACCCAAGTCATTATTTATTCTAAGTGGGATAGATCACCGGATGTTATAGAAGACCAAGTGACTTACCCCATTGTGACATCTTTACTGGGCGCTCCCAAAATAAAAACTATTCGAGGTATTTCAGATTTTGGATACTCATATGTATATGTGATTTTTGAAGACGGTACTGATTTATATTGGGCACGATCACGAATTATTGAATATTTGAGTAAAATAAATTCAAGCTTGCCTGAAGGTGTAAAAACTGAAATTGGCCCCGATGCGACCAGTGTTGGTTGGGTATACCAATATTCAATAATTGATGAATCAAATAAATTAAATTTAGCAGAACTTAGAAGTTTACAAGATTGGGAGTTAAAGTTTCATTTACAATCTACTCCGGGTGTTGCTGAAGTTGCATCAATTGGAGGTTTTGTAAAGCAATATCAAATTCAAGTTAATCCACATATGCTCAATGCGTATGGAATTTCACTCACCCAAGTTGTAGAAGCCGTTCAAAAAGGAAATCAAGATACCGGAGGCCGAGTTTTAGAAATAGCTGGAACTGAATATATGATTCGTGGTCGAGGCTATGCAAAAAATATTTCTGATATTGAGAATATGGTTGTTATTACTGATGAGAAAACGCATGTTCCTATTTTAATTAAACACATTGGTCGCGTTACAGTTGGACCAGATATGAGACGAGGAGTGACTGATTTAAATGGATGGGGAGATGCCGTAGGTGGAATAATAATTATGCGCCAAGGAGAAAACGCTCTTAATGTTATTACTTCGGTTAAAGAAAAAATAAAAGAACTTTCATTGAGTTTACCTGAGGGTGTAAAAATAGTTCCAGTTTATGATCGCTCTAACCTTATTAATCGAGCTATTGCAAATCTAAAAGTAAAAGTCACAGAAGAAGTTATTATAGTAAGTTTGGTAATTTTAATTTTCTTATGGCATATACCATCAGCCATTGTTCCCATTGTTACTATTCCTATATCAATATTTTTATCATTTATTCCACTTTATTTTATGGGTCTAACAACCAACATTATGTCACTTGCAGGAATAGCAATATCTATTGGAGTACTCGTTGATGGAGCAATTGTTGAAGTCGAAAATGCATATAAAAAATTAGAACTTTGGAACTCAAGCGGGCGAGTTGGTGACTTTCATCTTGTTCGTTTAGAAGCGCTAAAAGAAGTTGGTCCTTCAGTATTTTTTTCTTTATTAGTAATTACAGTAAGTTTTTTACCAGTTTTTACATTGGTGGATCAGGAAGGACGTCTATTTTCTCCATTAGCTTTTTCAAAGACTTTAGCAATGGCGCTTGCTGCGATTTTGGCACTTACATTAGATCCGGCACTTCGTATGATGTTTTCAAGAATGGATGATTTTAATTTCAAGCAGTCATGGCTCAATAAAATATTAAATCCATTACTAGTTGGAAAATATTATCCTGAAGAACAACATCCTATAAGTAAATTTCTTTTTAAAATTTATGAGCCAATTGTTCATTGGGTAATTGAACATAGTAAAAAAACTGTTATTATTTCTATAGGTTTATTTTTAATTTCAATACCCTTGTTTTTTAAGTTGGGGTCGGAGTTCATGCCACCTTTAAATGAAGGTGATTTTTTATATATGCCAACGGCCTTTCCTGGAATGTCAGTTACTGAAGCTCAAAGAATATTACAAAAGCAAGATGCAATTATAAAATCATTTCCTGAAGTAGAAACAGTATTTGGAAAATCTGGTCGAGCAGAAACATCAACTGATCCAGCTCCATTTTCAATGATGGAAACAACAGTTACTCTTAAACCAAAGGAAGAATGGCCTAACCCTAAAAAAACGATGGAACAGCTTCGTAAAGAAATGGACGATAAGCTTAAGTTTGCGGGCATCCCAAATATTTGGACAATGCCAATTAAAAATCGAATTGATATGTTATCAACAGGAATTAGAACACCTGTTGGAATAAAAGTATTGGGCCCTGATTTAAAAGTGATTCAATCAATTAGTGAAGAAATCGAATCTAAAGTTCGAGCGATAGAGGGGACAACAAATGTTTTTGCAGAAAGAACATCTGGGGGATACTATATTGATTTTCAACTTAAACGAGATGAACTTGCTAGATATGGAATTACTGTTGAGACTGCTCAAAGTGTAATTTCGCAAGCTATTGGTGGTGAAGTAGTTTCTAAAACAATTGAAGGTCGAAAAAGATTTGGGATTAGTGTTCGATATAGTCGCGAATTTAGAGAAGATATAAAATCACTGGAACATGTTTTAGTCCCAACTCCAAACGGAGGTCAAATTCCAATGGCTCAAATCGCTGACCTTAAATTAGTTGAAGGGCCTGCAATGATTCGAAATGAAAATGGGATACTGGCAGGTTTTGTTTATATAGATATCCAAGATAGAGATGTTGGAAGTTATGTTGAAGAGGCAAAAAAATTAATTTCAGAAGAAGTTAATTTACCGAAGGGATATAACTTAGTTTGGAGCGGACAATATGAGAATATGATTCGAGTTAAAGAAAGATTAAAAATTGTAATTCCAATTACATTGTTTTTAATTGCACTTTTATTATTTATGAACACTCGTTCTTGGATCAAAACAGGAATAATTATGCTAGCTGTTCCATTTTCTTTGATTGGTGCTTTGTGGATTTTGTTTGCTTTGGGTTATCATCTTTCAATAGCAGTTTGGGTAGGTATGATTGCGCTTATGGGGCTAGACGCCGAGACCGGTGTTTTTATGCTGATGTATTTAGATCATTCTTATGAAGATGCAAAAAAAGAAAATAAATTAAATAATAAAGAAGATTTAATTCAAGCAATTATTTATGGAGCTGTAAAAAGAATTCGACCTAAAATGATGACAGTGATGGCGGCTTTTATGGGATTAATTCCTATTATGTTCTCAATGGGTACGGGAAGCGATGTTATGAAAAGAATAGCTGCACCTATGGTTGGTGGACTTATTTCTAGTTTTGCTTTAGAGCTTCTTGTTTATCCAGCTATCTTTTATATATGGAAAACATATGAAATGAATAAAAAAGATTGGCCTAAAGGCGAATTTACTTAAAGATTATTTGTGTTACTCTTATGGCTAGCTTTTAAAAAATTAATAGGGGTGAATTAGTCACCCAATAGTTAGGATGACTATTTATGAGTATTAAAAGAATTATTATTTTATTTGCCGCATATCTAACACTATGCTTATTTAGTTCGAAAATATTTGCTGCCAAATCGTCTTCTAGAAATACAGCTCAAGAATCTACAAAAGAAACTTCTATAGAGCCAAATTCTGTAAATAAAAATTCGGATTCAAAATTAACTGATACAAAAGTAAAATCAAAAGTTAAATCAGATGATTCAGAAGTTGAAATAAGTTCTGATGTTGTTAATTTAGATGATTCAAGAGGAATACTTGCAGGTTTAGATTATCCAGAGTTGCAAGTTGTGCCAAGAGCCAGTGAACGACTTTCAATGGAAGCACAAGAAGAAAAAGATAGAGTAATCTCACCTTATTGGCCAGTGCAATTCTCTGCATTCTCGTTAATATACTCCGGAATATACGCTTCTGGAAAATATAAAGTTGCAAATCCAACAGATGCTCAAAAAAAAGAAAATAAAATGGCTTCGCAAATGGCTATTCTTACCGGTGGATTATGGTTAGGCTCAACTCTTTATTTAACAAATATTCTCTCTTATTCATCTGAATTGCAGAAACTAAAAAAAATATCAGGGAAAGATAAAAAAAGCCAATTATTAAAAGAGCGAATAGCTGAAGAAGCTATAGAGAGACCTGCGAGAATTGCATACTTAGTTAATACAATGTCAGTGATTTCGTCGCTGATTTGTTCGTTGTATGTTTCAGGAAATACTTCACAAAGTAACCCGGGATATTCAAATTTTTCAATTGCGTTAGCATTTTTACCATGGATTATTGATAATCGCATTACTATGAACTGGGAAAAGCATCTCGAATATAAACGAAAAATATATGCGCCTTTAACAATGGGAACTTTTCAATACAATGAAAAAGCAAAAAAATGGGAACCATTTTTAACTTATAATTGGAGCTTTTAACTCAGTCCATTGGTTACTTTTTTTAGGAAACAAGAATGTTAGATAATAAACTCAATATTAATTTAAATTTAAATTTAATTTTAATTTTTTTAATAATATTTATTTTTAAACAAAATCTTTTTGCAATGGAATATTCTGAAAAACTTGATCGACTAACTCCTATTGAAAAAGAAAGAGTTTTAATGTGGAGCTTTGATAAAAAACATCCTGAATTATGTAGCCCAACAAAAGAGTTTAAAGAAGCTTTAAGTTTTATGAGATTGAATAAAAGTGATATTAATCCATCCGAGGGACGAGCGCGTTTAATGGCCGCTGAAATTGCTAAAGGCTGTGATGGAGCTGCTTCTAGATTTGCAAAGGTATATTTAGTTTTAGTAAAGTCAGGTGTAGATATAGGAAAATCAGTAGAGACTGCTTTGAAATTTTCAAAAGAAGATGATGAAACAACAGAAAATTTTTTTCAAATTTTTAAAAAAACATATTTAAGCGAGTTTTTTGATTTTGATTACTCATCGGCTATTCAATTGAGCTATGAAATATCAACACAGTATAAAGGTAATCGCAAAAAATCCAGGGAAGATTTTTTGAACTTATTAAAATATTGTACTGATAAAAATGAAATTAGCTTGCCAATGAAGACCTGTGCTGAACTAACATTAAAATTAGCAAGACTTAGTCAATATTACCCTGATGGAATTTTTAAATCATTTGTTGAGTTATATAAAACACTAAGAACAGATAAGCGATTTGGAGTTTCTGTAAGCGTAGCTATTAGTATTTTAATGGATGTATTACCCTATGGGCCTACAGCTCCAAAAAACTTTATAGAGTCGTATGATTATGCAATGAGCACAGAAGGACTTGGTGTAGAAGGAAAAGAAGCTTTACAATTTGCACTTGCTATGGCTCATAGATCTTCAAAAAAACTTCCACCTCCAATTTATATCCCACCCAAAGAAATCATCTTACAAAATGGTGCAGAACCACCTAAAGATTCTGCTTTAAATGCTTCCTATGAGTTAAGTAAAAAAGATGAGGTCAAAGGTGATAGTAGTAGATAAGAAACAGAAAAGAAATAAGTTTAGAATATTTATAAAATGGAAAATACTTGTAAATATTATTACATTATTCATTATAAATTTGAATGCTATTAAAAGTATTTGTGAAACACAAGACAAAACAATTTTCACAAAAAGATTTGTTGAGATTGAGTGGGATGAGATTCCGTATGCAATTAAATATGATTTAGAAATTTATAATTTTCAATCTAAGAAATTTATAAAATTATTTTCTTCAAGTACAAATTTATTTAAATTAAATGTACGAATGGGCAAGTATTTAATTCGGTCTAGGTTCACTGATAAATTTGAAAGGATTTCTCCTTGGTCAGAGTTAAGTGAATTGATTATAGCTCCGCCGCCAACAGAGATATTATCTTTCCCCCCTGCCGATGGCACATCAATTTTTGCTAATAAAACAACAGGTGTAGCAGAAATTAATTTAAATTGGAAGCCTTTGCCTCAAATAGAAAAATATTTAGTTAGTGTAGAAAATCCAGAAGGAGATATTGTGAAAGAATTTTACACTTCGAAAGATAATATTGCAATTCTATTACCTCCAAGTACTTACGCATTTAAAGTAAAAGCTGTGTTGGCAGACGGAACAATAGGTGAACCGAGTCCTAAATCAAAGTATTACACAATTGTTGGAGCTAAAATTTTACCTCCACGAATAAAGTATAGAAAAGATAAAAATGGAAATTCTATATTAAGTATGAATAGTGAACTTAAAAATGGAGTTGTAAGTGGCATAATTGAGTATCAACATTTTGAAAGTGATAACTGGATTATGATTGAAAAAATTGAAAATCAAAAAATAGGAGATTTAAAATTAGATTCAAAATTCAAACCGGGAAAATACAAATCTACTTTTTTAAGTTCAGCTAAAGGATTTTCAAATTCTGATACGATAACGTATGAGTTCGTGATTAAACCAAAACAACAAGACTTAGATAGTATTGATGAAGAATTGAAATTATTAGGTAAAATTAAAACGCATAATGAAAAATTCACAAAAATAGAATAATAACTGTTCTTGATTAAGTCTGATTGCTTCACAATTGTACGAGACAAAATCCTTCGCCGTTATTCTCATATTTGTTGAGGGCGATTTTCAATCACCCCGTATTATGAACTAGAGCGCGATATATTTAGTTAACATATTCGCTAATATTGCTGGATCTATTGGCTTCATTAAAATATCATTCATGCCATACTCTAAGCATTTTTTTATTTCATCTTCTGTAACTCCAGCAGTTAATGCAATGATTGGAATATCAATTTTTAATTTTCGAATTTTGAGAGAAGCTTCTAAGCCATTTAATATGGGCATATGTATATCCATTAAAATACCATCAAATTCATGCTCATTAGATAGAAGTATATTTAAACAATCCTCACCATTGTTTGCAATTACATATTTAATACTAGCAATTCTCAAATACCCTGCAATCACTGTTTGATTTACACAATCATCTTCTACAATTAAAATTTTTTTATTTTTTAAGTGTGCAATTTTATGTTCAAAAATTTGTTTAAGTGATTGTATTTTGGAAGTGGTAACTTCAATTTTTGAAATTGATTTTGACGGAGCTAATAAATTCAAAGTGAAACTAAATATTGATCCTTTGCCTTGTTCGCTTGTAAAGTCTAAATTGCTATCCATAAGCTGTAACAAGTTTTTTGAAATAAATAATCCTAAACCACTACCTCCAAATTTTCGACTAATTGAATTGTCAGCTTGTACAAAGGGGATGGTGAGATTTTTTAGTACACTGGGATCAATTCCAATACCTGTATCCTCAATAATAAATTTTATTTTAGCACGATTATTTATAATGCCAATATGAAGTACTTTTATTTTTACATAACCTTTATCGGTAAATTTGATTGCATTTCCTACAATATTAGTAAGAATTTGCCGAATTCTAAAATGATCACCAATTAAAATCTTTGGGATATTAGAGTCAATTTCACAGATTAAATCAACTGATTTTTGTTTTGCAGTAATATCAAAGATAACAAGCATTGGATCAATAATTTCATGGATATTGAATTCAGAATTCTCAATAAAAATTTTACCTGCTTCAATTCTAGAGTAATCAAGAATCTCATTTATTAAACCATTTAATCCTTCAGAGGTTTTTAAAATTCTAGTAAGATCATTTTTTGTTGAAGGATCGTCAGTATTTTCCAATAAAAGTCTAACCATTCCATTTATACCGTTTAATGGTGAACGAATTTCATGACTCATAGTTGATAAAAACCTAGATTTAGATTCACTTAATTTTTCAGCTCGAATTTTTTCTTGATTGAGTAAGTTTATTATTTTTTTATTTTCGGTAATATCTCTTACGAAAATTGTTAAAATTCCATGACGCATTGGAAAAATTGATACACTAATTTCAATATCTAAAATTGTACCATCTTTTTTTCGATGTTGAGTTTCAAAACGATCATATCCTCGCTCTTTCACTTTTGCAATATGAGCAATTATATCACTTTCACTTTCAATTGCTTCGAGATCCTTTATGGACATCTTTAATAATTCACTTCGAGAATATCCACTCATTAAAATATAAGCTTCATTTACTTCTAATAGTTTTCCATTAAAATCCGAAAGCCAGAACCCTTCGGGACTAGTATTTATTAGTTCCTTATATAAACCATCGGTTTCTTTTTTAGAAGTAATATCAAATCGCAAAGCTAAGAATTCAATAATTTCATTTTGACTATCTTTGATTGGAATGATGGTACTATCTACCCAAAAGTATTCATCGAATTTACTTATATTGCGTATTTCACCTCTCCAAATTTTACCTTCTAAAATTGTATTCCATAAATGGGTAAAAAATTCTTTTGAGTGATAATTTGAATTTACAATTCTATGATTTTTACCAATAAGCTCGTTTTGATTATATCCCGATATTTGGCAAAAATTTTCATTGGCATATATAAAATTACCTTCACGATCTGTTAAAGTTATAATTGCAAAATTATTTAGTCCACTTAAGATTTGTAAAATATAATCTTTATTTTCTTGATTGAAAAGAATATTGTCTATGTCAAATAATTTATTCATTCACTAATTTAAACTCAATTAAAAAAATTTATCTTTCAAAAAAAGGTAGTTGATCATGATTAGTAAGTAAGTTTTTTTGATTTTTTAATTTTTTTATTTGAAGTATATAACCTTCACTTCTTTTATTAAGTAGCTCTAGCTGAGTTAAATTTAATTTTTTACGAAGTTTACTTATATGTGTATCTACATTTCGTGCGGAAACAAAAATCTCACTCCAAATTGTTTTTCGGATTAATTCTCGTGGTAATTTTGAATTAATATTTTTAACTAATAATAGAATAATTTTAAATTCAATAGGTGTTAAATTTAAGTCTACCTTTTTATTTTCTTGAATATTAAATGCAGATTGATTGGTAAGATCTAAAAATAAATCTTTTATTAAAATAGTTGAGTCTGATGTGCGAATAGGTCCTCGTCTTAAAATAGAATGTACTCTTGCTAATAACTCATCTTTATCAAATGGTTTTGATACAAAATCATCAGCACCTAATGTTAAACCTGTAACTCTTGATGGAGAATCATCTTTAGAGGATAAAATTATTACAGGTATTTTAGCTAAATTATCATCAGCACAAATATCTTTTAAAAAATCTAAACCATAACCATCAGGTAGTAATAAATCCAAAATAATGAGATCAAAAAATTTAAATTCAAGTTGTTTTCTTGCAGAAGTTAAGTCGTAGCATGAAAAAATAGTATGCTCATTTGCCAATGCATTTCTCAGTAAAATCTGAGTCTCGACATTATCTTCAATGGCTAGTATAGATGACATATACGCCTTTCAATTTCATATACATAAAAAATATCATTGATGACATTATTTATTACATAAAAGTATTTTGCAAAAGTAAATTTGTATGTAAAGAAAAATCCAACTGATTATTTCTTCCATTTATTTGCAACTGTTTTAAGATAAGTTATAATTTTAAAAAGTTCATTTTCAAAATAGTTAATTTCTTCTATAGTTAAGTTTATATTATATTTTTTTCCTGCTTCAATTTCAATTTCTTTGAGTCTTGTTGTTAATGAATTCTGCATTATATTAACAAGTGAGCCACGCAATTTATGTGTTTCATTTATAAGTCCTGTAATTTGGCCATTACTTAAACAAGATTTCATTTCTTTTAAAGAAATTCTGCAATTTTTTTTAAAATGAATTAAAACTTCACTTAATAATTTAGAATCTCCAAAAAATCGACTTTCTAAGTATGTCATATCCAAAGGAATTAAATTATTAGAATTTAAACTAAAATTTTTCATATTTTTGTTAATTCGCATTTATTTTTTAACTTCCTTTTTGTAAGTAGCAATATTTATATAAACTTAATAATGAATATTAAGTCTTTTTATAGCATTTAAAACATTATTCATTTCGTACTTTATCTGTAATAATACATTATCAAGTTTAGTTTCCAGTTCAGGATCTTTTTCATACTTTTGACAATATTCAGAAAGCTTTGATGCACCAATTGTCAAAGCGCTAGATTTTAAAGCATGTAATTCAAATTTAAACCCAACAATGTTTTTACTCTCACTATATATTGTTAATTGATCTATTCTTTGTTTCGAAGATTTTGTGAATACATCTAAAATTTCTGATAAAAAGTCAGTTCCACTTTCGGACTGTAGCGCTTTTAATTCTTTAATTATTTTTTCGCATAAAATAAGATTGTTATTGTTTTGAGTGCTCATAGAAGTACCTTACTTTGAATTTTAGACAGCAATACCAAAATTTTTATTAAAACTTTTTAATAATCCATTAGTAAATGCATCTTTTTTACTTAAGATGCCCCTATAGTTTAAGTTTTGTAATAATTTTGAATTGAAATGAACAACTTCTGGACTACCTGTAAACAACAAAACCTTTGGTCTATTTGCTTGTGAAATTTGACTGTAATTTTTATCAAGTCTCAATAAAAACTCTTCTCCATTAAGCTCAGGCATCATATTGTCTATAACTGCAAAATCAAAAATTTTATTATTCATCTCTGCTAATGCTGCGATTGGATTCAAATAAGCTGCAACCCTAAATCCCATTGTTTGAAAAAATCTTTTTAAAGAATGTAAAGCAACAGCATCATCATCGACAACCACAATTAAAGGTCGTTCGATTTCAAGGTCATTGACTTTTAAAGAATCACTTTTATAAATTATAGCTAAAAGTACAGAAATCCCACCTATAATTATTAAAAATGGTGAAAAAATAAATAAAACCCATGGTCCTACTAGACCTAATATTAAAGTTAATTGTGACATTACCCCAATTAAGATAATCTTTTTAAAGATATTCATAAGTTCCTCCTTAAACGTACTTCAATGTATCTCGTGATTATACCTAATATAATCCTATTCTAAGTATAATCATAAGATTTTATTTATTTTAATTTCAAATTGAACTAAGTTCAATTCATTGCTATTTACTTTTAATCAATTAAATTTCTCCTCGGTATTAGAATATAATTGTTGAAATCTGATGACATTGACAATGAGTTTTCTCAATATTTCTAAACAAACAATATTTATTTTTTAATTTCAATTAATACTGTTTAATATTGTTCTTATATAAATTTAAGTACTTTCATCAGCTGATAAACCTTTCATATATCTGATTGTGTTTAAGTTAAATCGTCAGTTCGATTTGATCAGATTTAAACAAAAAAAGGTTCAAATGCTGTGAATGAAAATGAAAGTGCCAAATTTTGTACTTACCTTAGATGTATGATAGATCAATTATATCCGCTTGTAAGTAGAAATGAAATGATGGACTGCGATTGTCTCTTAATAAATGCAAAGATGGGTTTATAAATCTCTTATTTGATTGGAGTGCCAAATGTTTAATTTATTATTAATAGATAATAATAACGAAATAAAGGAAGTTATTAAAAAACTATTTTTACACACGGCAAATGTAGCTTCATTTTCAAATTTAAAACTCAGCAAAGATTTTCTTAACTTGCATGAAACAAAAATTATAATAATCGATATAGATTTTCATGAAGAAGATATTTACAATTGGATTGGAAATTTGAAGAGTGATGAAAAATTTTTTAATATTCCCATTATAATTTTATCTGCTCAGTATCGTATTCAGGATATGGTTCTTGCATTTCAGATGGGTGCTGAAGATTATTTGATAAAACCGTTTAATCCAATTGAATTAAAAATTAGAGTAGAATCTAAGATAAAAAATAATTCAAGGTCCAAAGAAGCTTTGCCATTAACTATAATTGAAAACTTAACTATTAATTCGATTGAACGAGTTGTTACTCTTACAAAAGACAATACTTCAAAAAATGTAGAACTTACGGCAACTGAATTTAGAATTTTAAATTACTTTGCTAATAATAAAGAACACGTGATTGAGCGCGAGCAATTGATTAGTGCCATTTGGAACTATGGTTGCCACATTTCAGATAGAACAATTGATTCACATATAAGCCGAATAAGAAAAAAAATAAATGAATCTAACTATTCGATATTTGCGGTGCAAAAAGTTGGTTATAAATTTACAAATGGAAGAGATGAGTAAATATAAAAAAATATAAAAAATAATTTTACACATAAAACTATTTTTTATATTTAGAAAATTAATATAATTCGGGGGTAATTATTATATTACCCCCACTTCAGTTTAATAAAAAAGATTCTTTAGTTTACTATTGCCCATTATAATAAAACATATTTTCTTAAAAAATTGGATCACCTGTAATATCGTCAATTCCATCTTGATTTTCATCAACTACTCCTGGAGGTAAAATAATTGGAGTACCTGTTGGAGTAGGAGTTGGGGTGGGTGCAATTGTTTCAACTGGAATTGGGTTAACTGTAGGAGTTGGAGTTGGAGTTGGAGTAGGTACATTTGTTTCTACCGGAATTGGATTTACAGTAGGTGAAGGAGTTGGGGTTGGAGTAGGTACAATTGTCTCAACCGGAGTAGGAATTACTGTAGGTGTAGGCTCAATTGTTTCAACCGGTGTTGGGTTAATAGTAGGGATAGGGGTTGGGGTAGGAGTAGGAGATGCTGTAGCTACTGGCGAGTTCTCACAGTAAGAAATTTTAATTTCAGAACCAGCAGATCCTAAATCACCTATTAAAAGTACATTTTCGTCCTCTATTATTGCTTCAACTGATTTGCTATCAATATCAACTTTTAATGAGTCAGGATTTAAATTCTGAGTATGCTCCAGTTCGATTCTATCGAAAAGTTGTAGTCTTTGAGAAGTTAAGTTACCTATACTTTTCAAACCTTCAAGGTAAGAAGAATTGGCTAAATCTATCGCATTGCCTTTGTTAAGATTAATTAAATCAAGATAACCATGTCCAACTTCATTTTCACCATCTTTATTTAAAGTTAAATTATCAGTATAAATTATTCCACTAATTAAAAGAGGTCTATCCTTCATATGGCTTACTAGTTTAGAATAAACAGATTCAGGGGTGATGCCTTTACAGTCTCTTTTAAAAGCACTTTCCTCTAGTTTATCTGGATCGCGAACAGGAACTAAATCCTTAGGGTAGTTAAAGCAAATATCGTTTTCATCTGCGATAAACAAAATAGCCAGCGCAGCATCTTCTCTTAACATCCCATGAGCTTGAATTGAATTTAGTTTTCCATTATCTAAACTTCTATTTAGTGAGTATAAACCCTCTTCACCTCCATCAGAAAAATAATCTCCTTGCATATGGGTAAGACTTTTTACCAATGAATTACTAATTTCTAATTGAGTTAACACAGTAGATTTTAGAACAATAGGTTCGTTTTTATATTTCCAAAGAGCGCCAGAATGACTTCCGCGACTACCGTGTGCAGGTAAAATACCAATTTGATAATCGATTCCATTTGGTAACTGATTTATAAAAGCTCCAATTTCAGTTGCGATTTTTTCTCTTTCTTTATTTAGAGAGCCTGATGTGTCAGAAATAATTAATACATCTAATTTATTTACTTTTTCAGCTAAAGGTTGATGTGCAATTTGAATATAACACATTGGAGAAGCTGATGGCGGGATTTCTTTTATACAATTTTCAGATAGTTTATGATGATGTTTACCTTTTCTTTTTTTATTTTTATTATGGTCGTCTTTGTCATGTTTATCTTCTTTATCAGAATCTAAGTTTTTTGTGACACTCCCATGATTTGAATCATGATGTTCACCTTCATCGTTATCCTCTTTATCATCCTTCTTCTCATCATTTTTAACTACTTCATTAGAATCGTGATCATTATGATCCCCATTTCCAACTTGTGAGTCATGATTATCATTATCATGATCATCATTTTTATTTTCAGATTCGTCTTGTTCGTCCTCATCATCTTCTTTTACTAAACAAGTTTCTTCTTCACTTTCAGACGAAAATGATTGCTCATTAGTATTATTGTGATTTTGGGTTTGCGTTGAACTACTAGAATTATCTTGGCTAAGGCACCCAGTTAAGGTTGTTAAGAATGCCGATATTATCAGGCTAAGCATTAACTGTTTGTTCATAGTAACTCCTTTATATAACATTTCCCTGTTATTTGGTTTCCACTTACGCACAGCTTTATGAGGTTAGTTTATTAGACAACTGTCTAAAGGTCTAGTGTCCTTCTAAAATTAAGACAGCATTTTAGTAATAAATTTCATCGTGGATTTCAAAATATTGGCGAACTAATTTACAACCTCAGAAATAAAATTAAGATATAAAATTTTATGAAAAACTTTTAATCATTTTTTATTAAACTAATTTTAAGTGACTCATATTTAGAATTGAATTTAAGTTTTTTTAAATTCTCCAAAAACAACATCCGTTTTGCCTCATTTTTAACGGAATGCAATTTTCTGATAAATTGTATTATAAGTATCATAAATTAGGGATATTGCACGATCATTAACCGAAAGGTAATTCTGATTCTCAATAAATTTAAAGTCATAAACGACATTAAATTTTAAATCAAAAACTTCTTTGCAACAATAAATGGCATTCATTTTTTTAAAAATTTAAATAGATTAGCTGAATCATTGACTAAATCTAAAAGTGACCTCGCTGGCTTCCTTGAAACGAATTCATCCCACAGAAGCTCGCTCTCAATCATTGGTCGAGTTAGAAAATTAATTGTTTATGTATTTTCGTTTCAAAACAAAAAACGTCCAGCCAACTACGATCTTATCGAATACGTTCCGCTAAAAAAGATCTAACAATTTTTTAAAAATATTCAAAATTAACAAAATTATTTTTAAAATTTTATAAAGTTCTTTCCAATTATGACGATATATACACTGGTTGGGTGTATATATGTTAATTTTAATCATAATGACCTCCTTTTTAGTTTGTGGGAGGTCATTTCTTTTATAAGCCAACGAGGTCACAATCTATTATTGCAAACCAAAGTCTTTTGTTAAATTCAATTTGCTTTAATCTATAATTATAAAACCGGATATATAATCCATTTTTCGAACTTTATTTTTTGCAACACCAATTTTTTCTAGTCATTTTTTTATTATGAAAAAACAAATATGCCATCATTTTAGGTTGTGAAAAATTCATAGGAGTTATTTCTAAATTTAAAAAGGCAAAAACATACAAATATTCATTAGAGAAAGTTCAAATTCCAAACCAAAAACAACATTTGTCTTAATAAAAAACAATAATTCCAATTTTCTTTTTTGCCAAAATGCATTAGAAGATTTGTATGGATTTAAACTTAAAAAAAATTGCTACTATTGATTCATGTTATCGAGATCGTTTTGCAGTGCCACGACAATCATTACTTGTCTCAAAAGCAGAATCTATAATTGTTTTTGAAAATTGGATTCAACCTGAATTGGCACTTCAAGGTTTAAGTGAATTTAGTCATATTTGGGTGATATTTGGATTTCATTTGAATAAGGAAGGTCGTTATCATGCTAAAGTTCATCCTCCACGATTAAATGGAGAAACGATGGGTGCATTAGCAACTCGCAGTCCTCATCGGCCAAATCCTATTGGATTATCTTTAGTTCAAATTTCAAAAGTTAATACTAATAATTTAGAAATTTTGGGGGGAGATTTTGCAAATGGTACTCCTGTCTATGATATTAAGCCATATCTTCCCGAAACAGAATCGCAGCCGTTTGCCAATGGGGGATGGTTAAAAAAAGCCCAAAACAATTTATTAGAGATTGAATTCGAGAACCAAACTGTAGAGTCAATATTAGAGGATTGGGCTAAACAAATTAATAAACCATTTCTAAAGGATATAATTATACAAACTTTAGAAAGAGATCCTCGGCCCTTAGTTTATAAAAAAATAGATGGTAATTATAAAGACAAACATGCATTTCGTTTATTTAATGGGGATATTCACTTTTATATACAAGGTAACAAGGTTGTGATTTTTCAAATTTTAATCAGCTAGAATTATACTCTAATTATCATCCGTAATCAGAGTAATACTTAATTGGGTATTTGGTGGATTTATTTTTTTGCTTTTTGCGTTTGTTTGACGTGTTTATCGTCCTTTTCTTTCACTAATTTTGAATTAGATTGTTGAGGAACAGGGGCTGAGGTGGCTAAAGCAATTTTTGCATCCTTAGTATCTTTGGATTTTTTCAACTTTCGTTCATTCACGATACGATCTAAGATTTCGAAAGCTTCTTTTTGAAGATCGTTTTCATAAATGAATCTATAAAAACCTTCAATCTCTGGACTTTGGCGAAATTTTTTAACAGACGTTGGAATACTTTCAGATTGAATAAAATCGATTGAGCTACCATCTTTTGAAAGTTTAACTTTGTCTGCCATTAAATCTCCTTTAAGTGCGTCTGAATAATTATTGCAACATTTAGATATTTGTAACATCATCCCCTTTTAAAATCAACTTAGCAACTTGAAAAAATGGAGGATATAATGCTTGTTTTAGATGGAAAAATAGTTTCACAACTTCTTAAAACAGAAATATCTCAAAAGGTGACAGAGTTTAAGGCAAAATATCATAGAACTCCAGGGCTCGGTGTAATCATAGTTGGAAATAATCCTGCAAGCCATGTTTATGTTCGAAATAAAGAAATAGCTTGTAAAAATGTTGGAATGAATTCTATAAAATGGGATTTTCCCGAAGATATCTCTGAAGATGATTTAGTTAAACAAATTAAAAAAATGAATGAATTAAAAGATGTTGATGCCTTTTTAGTTCAAATGCCGCTCCCTCAACATATTAATACAGATAAAATTTTAGATGCCATTGATCCGTTAAAAGATGCTGATGGATTACATCCATATAATTTAGGTATGTTATGGGTTAATCGCCAAATAGTTGCTCCGTGTACTCCTTGGGGAGTTATACGAATTTTAAAACATTATGAAATCTCAATTGCAGGAAAGAATTGTGTAGTTGTGGGCAGAAGTCAAATAGTAGGTAAGCCAATGGCTCATTTACTAACCCAAGCAGATGGAACAGTTACAATTGTTCATAGTCGAACTAAAAATATTTCAGATTTTACTCGTCAAGCGGATATTGTAGTCGTTGCTGCTGGTAAAAAGCATTTGATGGGTAAAAATGATTTTAAAGTAGGCTCTGTGATTATAGATGTGGGTATTCATGGGTCAGGCTTGTCATCTTCAGATCAAAGAGAAAAAAGTAAAATAAGTGGAGATGTTAGATTTGATGAATTGCAAGGATGGGTTTCGGCTGCAACCCCAGTCCCTGGTGGTGTTGGACCTATGACAATAGCTTGCCTGCTAGAGAACACGTTAAAATTAGCCGAAAATAGAATGAAAATTTGCTAATTTTTAAATAGATTTTCCAATTATTTTTTCTAAAGGTTTTTTGGCAATGAAAAATAGTGTACCATTTGCAATACCAAAAGCTGCAAGCATTAAAAAGAAGTTTTCAGGACTCATTTTGCTATAATAAATTCCAAGATACCCAGCTAAGTTATTTCCAAAAAAGCTTGATAAAAACCAAGCCCCCATCATCATTGATAATATTGGAGCAGGTGCAACTTTTGTTACTAATGAGAGTCCAATCGGCGATAGATAAAGTTCACCAAGAGTAAAAATAAAAACAGTACCGACTAACCACATAATATTGCCTTTGTCTGCTTCTGGATTAAATCGAGCGGCTAAAATCATTACTAAATAGGCAAGCCCACAATATATGGAACCAATTCCCATCTTTGTAACAGATGAAGACTCCTTACCAACCTTAGCTCTTTTATTCCAAAAGGAAGAAAGGAGAGGGGCAAATAATATAATCATAAGAGGATTGAAGGATTGAAACCAAGTTGATGGAATTGTAAATCCTAATAAGTTCCAATTCGTTTTTTCATCGGCCCATAATTGCAAGGTATTGCCTTGTTGTTCGTAAATAGCCCAAAAAGTGATATTTAAAAAACATAAAAATAAAAGTGCAAAAACAGAAAAGTATTCTTCTTTTGATAGTTTTGTTTTTGTAGTGGATTCTAAATTTAATTGTAACTTATGATCGTCTCTTGGAACTAAGTTTTCACCTAACCAATAAAATATCAAACCAATTAGCATTCCCACCCCTGCTGCGCCGAATCCCCAATGCCATCCAACTAATTGTCCCAAGGTGCCACAAATCAAAGGCGAAAACATTGCTCCTAAATTAATTCCCATATAAAAAATTGTAAAAGCAGAATCTCTTCGACTATCACCTTCTTTATATAAATTACCAACTTGAGTTGAAATATTTGGTTTAAATGCTCCATTACCTAAGATTAAAAACAAAATGGCAATAAGGAACATATTTTCATAGGCCATTAAAAAATGACCAATGGCCATAAGTAAACCGCCTAGATATACTGATTTTCTTTGTCCCAAGTATTTATCTGCAAGGATGCCACCAAAAAAAGGCGTAAAATAAACAAAGCCTGTATACCATCCATATATTATTGAGCTTGTCTGTTGAACATTCATTTCGCCATACATTGAATTTAAAAAATTTTGTAACCATTGAAACCCAATGACTTGATCGGCACGGACAGGATCAATAATTAAGTATTTTGTCATATAAAGCATGAGTAATGCTTTCATTCCATAAAAAGAAAAACGTTCCCACATTTCAGTAAAGAATAATACGTAGAGACCAGCTGGGTGACCCCAAATTTCTTTGGATTTCAATTTTGTGGTTAGCATTTCTTTCATTACGAATCCTCACTATATCAAAAGCAATTATTCTCTTGTTTGTTTGGGGCGATTTTCAATCGCCCTTTATTATGACGACATGCCAACATTACTCATTGTCAAAAGAGATGCAACATTTTTTAAAATGTACATTTTTATACAGAAATATTTAAATATCCTACTTGTTTAATTTTGATTTTTTAAATTTTAAAACTTGAGAAGCCAATGGGCCAGAGATTGTCAATGAAGACTCGTGAAATTCAATTTCACTAATGGGTACATTAAATGTAATTATATAGGCATTATTCCAATGAGTATGAAAGGGAAAAATATTTTGAATTTCTGAAACAAGAAAACTATATTTAGAAACCTTCCCTTCGTAGCGATTGCCGCCAGCAGTTAATATGACCTTCCAAAGTGTTTCTGATCTTGTGAGATCATTGTTTTTTCTTTCAGGTGTATAGAATGATACAAAAAACTCTGAATTCTTTGAATTTATTAAAAAACGGTCCGTGTAATCCTTATCAAATTGTTCTTTATTCCAATTTAAAGTTGTGGCTTTTCTTTTTGAAATAGCCTGGGAAACTTCTGTATTAAGAATAGTAGCATTTACCTCCAGAGTATTATGAAGCCCATCATATTCAGTGGCCTTGTCCGTGAATTTTTCTATAATGTTTTCGTAATCAGAATCATCAATTGTGATATTGGTGTTTTGTGGAACTTGAGTTTCATTGAACTCTTTATTTTGTTGAGTGCTGCACCCAAGTGCAAAAATAAGTGTTGCAGAAATAAATATCTTAAAAGTAAAAAAAATTGCATTTAATTTCATATTGATTCTCCAACTCACAAATTTTCAAGATTTGAAGTTCTAAATATAGCGTCAATTTTAATTATTTAATCAGATCCTTGTGAGGTCAAACTTAAAACACTATATTAAAATCTAAAATCCTATCTAATTTTATTCCATTTGCAGAAATTTTAACTACCAATGGAGTAATTTTTAGACCTTCGTCATGAGCTTGTTTTAAAAGCTGTGCATATTCGGGATCAATATGAGTAGCTGGTTTAAAAATTTCACAATCATCTCTTTGGATGATATATAACATTTCAGCGGTGAATCCTTTTTTCATAAGATTCATTAATTCGTGCAAATGCTTTTGACCTCGCTCAGTTATAGCGTCTGGAAAATAAACCACTCCATTTTCACTTAAGGTCACATTTTTAACTTCAACCAAATGAAAGGGTAAATTTGTTTTTTCAAAAAAAGAAGGGGTTATTTTACCGTCATAAATTGTTTGATTCCAAATTACAAGATCGATACGGCTTTCTTTACTAATTTTAACTTCTGTTTGCACTCGATCAAATTTATTCCAGTGTGGAATATGTTTTTCGTTAAATGCCTCAACGGCTAACTTATTTGGCCAAGAGGTATTTACTCCGACCCAGGTGTTATTCGTTTTAATTGCTTCAAGGGTATAAGGAAGTTTTCTATCAAGAGAGTCACTTTTTGAAATAAGACATGGGCTATTAGGTGTATTACAACTTTTCATGCTACCAGTATTTGGAACGTGAACTGTAATGATCTCGTTATTTAATTTTATATCAGCTAAAAATCGATTATAGCGTTTTAAAAAAATACCCTCAAAACATTGATTTTTAAAGTTCATAATTTTATCCATTCATATTTTTTTATGAAACTATCTTTAAAATTATAAAGTTCAAGAAAATATTTAATATTTTTAAATTTTTTAATTCACTAAACTATGGATCCGATTTCTGAATAATTTTATGGTTCATTGATTTCAAATCGCTTTAAACAAGAGCTTGATGTGGAAAATGAATTGTAGATCTTGGATTCGACCTCGTTTGCTTTTAAAAAATTGTTAGATCTTTTTTAGCGGAACGTATTCGATAAGATCGTAGTTGGCTGGACGTTTTTTGTTTTGAAACAATGAAACATAAACAATTAATTTTCTAACTCGACCAATGATTGAGAGCGAGCTTCTGTGGGATGGATTCGTTTCAAGGAAGCCAGCGAGGTCACTCTTGTAATTTTAAAAATCGTTTATGCAATTTTTGAAACCAGTGGGGAGCTTGTTTGGTCATAACAAGATCTAACATATATTTTCCTGGTAAGTTATAAAAATAATTACCCCAAAATCGAGAATTTAAACTACAGGTATCATTTATTTCATTCAAGTTATTTTCCTTAGCCTCAGTAATTTCTGTAGAGTGATTTTTAATACAGTCTAATTTTACCACTTCATTGATTATGCGAAAGTGTTCATTCAGAGTTTGGTTTGGGAGGTAAATTAAATTCAATATATGACTTAAAATATTATCTGGAAACTTTTTATTCAAATCGGAATCAAGATCTCCGGTTGGTGCTATATTGGTTAACTCTAAAACATAAGGACTAAAGGGGTAAGATAAAAGGGCACTTGCTAAAATTACTTCGCCTTCAACTGCATTTTGAACTAATGTGTTGAAACTCAATTTTTGAATTAAAACTTTAATTTTTTCTAGAAGCTCAATCGATTTTTGATGTTTTGTTCTTGCAGCATCATGAATAAAATTTTTTGTTTTATTAAGTAGAACTTCGTAAATTAGTCCCTCTATTAGGCTAAATGAAGAATTATTTAACAATTGATAATTAAAATAATAGAAATGTTCTAATTCAAGAGCAATTCCATCTCGAATTTTAATGTTATTTAGATTTTCATTCCATTTTAAATTTAAGAACATTAAATAATGTTTGGAGATATTGAAGTAGGCTAAAATTGGTTTTTTAAGGTGCAGATTTGTGCCTTTGCATCCAAAATTGTTGCCTTTTAATATTTCTAATAACCGATCAATATATATTTTCTCATTTGGCAATTGTGTTTTAAGTTCTGTAGTTTCATCATTTGTAAAATTACAAATACCTTTGCAGGGGTCGACAAGTTTTAAGTTACTTTTAAAGTTTGGTATTTTTATATCATTTAAGTAATTATTTTCGATACTAGGTGTGGCTTTAAGTTGGTCTAGAAGTTTTCTGCCCTCAATATCAGAATCGATGTCAGCAGGTGATCCAATTGCTAATAATTTAGAGCATTTCAAGTTGTCTTCATCGCTCATTAAAGAATTTTTTTTGAGAATTAACTCTACATTTGAATTTAAAGTTTCATCAAATTGATTAATTAAAAAGAATAATAAAAAAAAAGAAAAGATGGCGACGCTTAAATATAAAATTATTTTTTTCATTAATCGCTCCAACCGTTTAAAACTTAAAAAACAAATAGTAATATATCGTAAAATAAATAAAATTGATACTGTAGATTTTCAGACAGTATAAAAACTTACAAATGTAAAAATAATATACATTCATTAACTATTTACTCATGGAATATTACTTTTTAAATCTTGAGATTGAAACTTTATTAGTATAAGTTGATTGAATAACGCATCACAAAACTTTAATAGAAATCAATCAACTCTCTGAAGACTTTAGAGTAGTGTACCGTCCAATATTGTTGTTAAATCCAAAACATTAAAAGGAGATTTATGTCTGAAATTGCATTAAAACCAATTCGACATCCTAAACCTGAGTGGCTTAAGGTAAAAGCACCATCTAATGGCGATTATCATAAAATTAAAGATATGCTTGGAGCTTTAGGGCTAGCAACTGTATGTCAAGAAGCTCGATGTCCTAATATTGGTGAATGCTGGGGTGGTGGTACTGCTACTTTTATGTTGCTGGGTGAAGTATGTACACGCGGATGTAAATTTTGTGCTATCAAAACAGGTAATCCCAAGGGCGTTGTAGATAATTTTGAACCTGAAAAAGTGGGTTACTCGATAGCGCAAATGAAACTTAATTATGTCGTCATCACAAGTGTAGATCGTGATGATTTACCAGATCAAGGTGCTGATCATTTTGCTCGTACAATTAAAACAATTAAAACAAATAATTCTAAACTTATTGTTGAAGTTTTGACTCCTGATTTTAGGGGGCAACGTGAGTTAATTGATATTGTAACGCTTGCTCAACCTGATGTATTTGCACACAATGTGGAGACAGTTGAGAGATTACAAAAAAAAGTAAGAGATCCAAGAGCTGGGTATAAGCAATCATTAGATGTTCTTACTTTTGTTAAAGAAAAAGATCCCACTCGTTATACAAAAACTTCAATAATGTTGGGTTTGGGTGAAGAGGAAAATGAAGTTATTCAAACTTTAAAAGACTTAAGAAATGTTGGCTGTGATGTAGTTACGTTTGGTCAGTATTTACAACCAACCTCAAGACATTTAAAGGTTGAAAAATTTATTTCACCAGATGAGTTTTTAAACTGGCAAAAGATTGCAGAACAAATGGGGTTTTTATATGTTGCCTCTGGACCTCTTGTAAGAAGTTCTTATCGAGCCGGTGAATTTTTTATGCATGGAATGATTAAAAAAAATAGAGAAAACATTTAAACATTTAAATGTTTAATTATGTAAATAAATAATTTGCATCTATTGTGAGACTTTTACAAAATTAATATCGAAATTAAATTTAAATTAGAAAGGAAACTTAAGAATGGCAGTAACTGAAATTAAATTACCAGAAATTGGCGAGGGAGTAACTGAAGGTGAATTGATCAAGTGGTTGGTTAAAGTCGGAGATAGTATTAAACCAGATCAAGCCATTGCCGAAGTTATGACTGATAAGGCTACTGTTGAAGTTCCTTCACCTATTGCTGGTGTTGTTAAAGCTATTAAAGCAAAAGAAGGCGATGTCATTAAAGTGGAACAAGTTATGATTGAGGTGGAAGCATCAGGTGCTGCCCCAGCTGCTGTTGCGCATTCTCCAGTTCAGCCTTCTTCTAATATACCTGCTGCGCCAGTCGCAAATCCTCCAAAGTTAGCGACAACAAATACAACTCCAACTCCAACAATTAATGCTGCGGGGGCAAGTTATTATCCTCCAGCTGCCGATTCAAAAGTTTTAGCGACTCCTGCCACTCGAAGATTAGCCCGTGAAACGGGAGTTGATATCAATGGTATTAACGGAACTGGGTTAGCGGGGCGAGTAACTAGAGAAGATGTTATTCAAAATGTTGGAATATCGACATCTGTAACAACAACGGCATCAACAACTAAGTCAATTGGAGCAATACCAAGATTAGCTTATACTAGTACTAATGCTGCTCTTGAGGAGCGTGTTCCTTTGAGAGGTGTTCGCAAGAAAATCGCTGAAAATATGCAAATGTGTAAGCAAATTGTTCCCCACTTTACTTTGATGGATGAAGTGAATGTTACTTCGCTTGTAGCTTTTAGAGAGCAATTAAAATCTTTAGCAGAAAAAGAAGGAACAAAGATTACATATTTACCTTTTGTAATGAAGGCATTGATCTCTACAATTAGACAGTTTCCGATGTTTAATGCTTCGATGGATGATGCAGCTCAAGAAATTGTTTACAAAAAATATTTTAACATTGGCTTTGCTGCGGACACACCAAATGGTTTAATGGTACCAGTTATTAAAAATGCAGATCAAAAAACTATTGTAGAATTAAGTAAAGAAATTATTGATCTTTCAAAACGCGCACGCGATGGAAAATTAAAGCCAGAAGAAATGAAAGGTGCAACAATCACCATTACCAATATTGGTTCTGTTGGTGGTACATATGCGACTCCAATCATTAATCATCCTGAAGTTGCAATTCTTGGTATGTATAAAATCCAAGATAAAGTTATTTTAGAGAATGGTGATTTTAAAGTGATTAAAGCGATGAACTATACCATCACAGCAGATCATCGATTGATTGATGGTGCTGTTGCAGCTAATTTCTTGAGAGCATTTTTTCAACGTATTGAGAACCCTGCAGTATTAATGGCAGATATGATTTAAATTAAAATATTGGAGTAAATAATTATGAGTCAAAATTTTGATGTAGTAGTAATTGGTTCTGGTCCCGGTGGTTATGTGGCTGCAATTCGTTGCGGTCAGTTGGGTTTAAAAACAGCGATCATAGAAAAAGAGTCATTGGGTGGGGTGTGTTTAAATGTGGGATGTATCCCCTCTAAAGCCATGATTACAGCTTCGCATTTTTTGCATCGAGCTCAGCATGATGCTCCTGAAATGGGTTTTGAAATTCCAGGTGAAATAAAAGTGAATATGAAAAAGCTTCTTTCGTGGAAAGAATCTGTGACAACCAAAATGTCAGGCGGAGTGGCCCAGCTTTTAAAAGGTAACGGAGTTACTGTAATTAAAGGTGACGCCCAATTTAAAACGACAAAAGAAATAACTGTTAAAACATCAACTGGAACAACAGAATCTTTTAGTGCAAAACATTTTATTATTGCGACAGGTTCTCGCCCAATAGAAATTCCAAATTTTGCATTTGATGAAAAAGATATTATGTCTTCAACAGGTGCATTAGCTTTGGATCATATTCCTAAAAAACTACTTGTGATTGGTGGAGGGTATATTGGTCTTGAGATAGGAACTTATTTAGCAAAATTTGGAACTGAAGTGACTGTAGCAGAAGCTCAACAAGCTATTTTAAATGGAGTGGTTGACCCCGAGTGTGCGCAAGTTGTTGCACGTAAATTGAAGAAAAATAAAGTTGAAGTTTTATTAAATACTAAAGCTAAAACACAAAAGAAAACAAGTAATGGTATTGAGGTTACACTTGAAGTACAAGGTAAAGATCAAGTTAAAATTTTTGATAAAGTTCTAGTTACTGTTGGCCGTCGACCAAATTCAGATCAAGCTCAGATTAAAAATGTTGGAATCTTGGTTGATGAAAGAGGTTTTGTAAAAGTAGACGCGCAAAGAAGAACTAATATAAATAATATTTTTGCAATTGGTGATATTGCTTGCCAACCTATGCTAGCTCATAAAGCAAGTTATGAAGGTGTCATGGTTGCTGAAATTATCGCAGGTAAAAATAGAGTTTATGATGTTAAGACAGTACCGGCTGTAGTATTTACTGATCCTGAAATTGCATCTGCAGGTATGACTGAAGATGAAGCAAAGGCTAAAGGTTATAAAGATTTATTAGTTTCAAAATTTCCGTTTGGTGCAAATGGCAGAGCGGTTTCAATGATGGAAACTGATGGTTTTGTAAAAATGATTGCTGATTCAAAAACACATATTTTATTAGGTGTTCATATTGTTGGTCCAGAGGCGAGCAATCTGATTTCAGAAGCAGCCCTTGCAATTGAAATGGGTGCGAGATTAGAAGACCTTGCATTAACAATTCATCCTCACCCTACACTTGGTGAAACTATGATGGAAGCAGCTGAAGCCACTTTAGGTCATGCAATTCATGTTATTCAAAAACCGCTTGGTGCTTCGGTAACAGCAAAGCATGAAGCAGCTAAATAATATTTTGAAGTTTGAAGATTGGGGCCTTGTCAAATATAGTGAGGCCCTTCAAAAGCAAGAACTATATGTTGAAGAGGTAAAATCTCAAACACGTACCTCTACTGTAATTTTTTGTTCCCACCCTCCAATTGTGACTCTTGGTCGTTCAACTCAAGAGGGTGATTTATGTGGATGGACGGGGGAAATTCTTAATGTGAATCGTGGCGGTCGGGCCACTTATCATGGCCCTAGCCAATTGGTAATCTATCCTATCATTTCAATTAAAGGGACTCGAAATAATTCTGGACCTCAAGATGTCGGAGCTTTTCTTCGTGATTTTGAAAGTGCTATCGTGAAAGTGTTAAAAGATATAAATATTAATTCAACTGGTAAAAGTTATCAACCGAAGTCACAAAACTCAGATCCATCACCAGAGACTGGAGTATGGGTTGGAGATAAGAAAATCGCATCACTTGGGTTAGCAATTCGACATTGGATCACATATCATGGTGCTGCAATTAATGTTGAATATGACAATAAAGCTTTTATTGGATTAAAGCCTTGTGGCTTTGACCCCTCTGTGATGACATCCATCGAAGAACAGTTAGGTGCTCCTCCTGATCGTTTATTTCTCAAAGATAGACTTATGATTAGACTCAAAGAAGAATTGTTATAGTTTGAGAGTCTTAAATAGTGTTTATTTCCAACTACTAAATATATATTGAATTTTTTATGTCAGAACTTGTATGATAGGATTGTCATGATAGAAAGTCTATCATGACAATCCTATCATAAGGTAATATCGAAAGAGGTAGTTAAATGTCATTTATTCATGATGTAATTTTAAACGAAGAAGATATTTGTAACTTAAGTAGAGAGAAAAAAATATTAAATCATGGGATAGAAAACGGAAAAAAACTGGTGGTCTACGGCAGACGTAACTCCGGTAAAACAAGCTTACTTAAAAATGTAATAATACCAAAATTTGAAAAAAAAAACAAAAGTGCTTTTGTGATTTTTTGTGATTTTATGGAAGTTAAAGATATAGACTCTATAGCTTTAAGATTAAGAGTTAGTTTTGAAAAAGCTTTTATGAAAGCATTTCCCAAAGAGACCTTTGTAAAGCAAATTAAAAATTTTTTAGTAGGTTTGCGACCACAGATTACTGTTGATCCTTTAACAGGAGAAACATCTTTAAGTATTACAGCTGAAAAAGCGGGGCAAGAAGTTTCACTGGAGTCAATATTTGAGATACTCGGAAAAAAAATTGCAACGAAAATGAATGTACTAATTGTATTAGATGAATTTCAAGACATATCTTTTGTTCCTGAGGCTCAAGGATTATTCAGAGATGCTCTTCAAAAAATGGGAAAAATTCCAGTAGTCATAATGGGATCTAAAAAACATTTATTGGCAAAGATGTTTGCTGTTCCGGATGCTCCATTCGCTGACTTTGGTGTAGATATTGAGTTTAATGATATTCCTTACGAGGAGTACCATGCTTATTGCCAAGAACGATTAAGTAAAAAAGGCATAAAATTATCACTAGAGAACTCAACTATATGGCAAAATTTAATGTGCCGAAATGCTGAAGCAATGAATATTTTGGGAGCTTATATTTTGGAAAACTTTAGTAATAAAAATATAAATGAATTGGATTTACGGAAATCAATTGAATCAATTATATCAGAACGTGGATCGCGATATGAAGAGTATATAGGGCACCTGCTAACTTCTGAACAAGAAGTGTTAATAGCAATTGCAAAATATGGTCCTGTACTTGAGCCATCTTCTAAAGAATTTATCAAAAATCTCAAGTCAGCTCATGCAACTATACTGAAGGCCGTTCGAAATTTAGAAAATCACTCTTATATTGAAAAAACTATGCAAGGTTATCAATTGGTTAATCCTATGCTAAAGTACTATCTATTGAAGAATAGATAATATTAGACTTTTGCCCTCTAAACTTTTGGTTTTAAAAGTCATACAATAATTTAATGCCACGTAAGTATTTAGATACAATTTTATTTTTAATATTTGCTACTTTTTTTTCTTTAATATTTAAAGAAAAAATTCATAAGGCGTTTTTCTTTAAACACCAAGTTGCAATTGGGCAAATAAAAATAATTGGCAAAGAGTCCTTGAGAAAAGAAAAAAATAGTACTGAATTTGATTTTATAAAATCAAAAAAAGATAAACTTATCCTTTTTGACCAAGATGTTATTCAGACAGGGGTTGGTTCAAAGGCAATAATAACTGTTGGTTCACTTGTTGAATTAAAAATTAATGAAAAATCTGAATTTGAATTTTTAAGACTTGAGAATAATAATTATGAAATTAAAATTAATAAAGGGACAGCCGTTGGGACTTTAGAAGAGTCTAACTTTGAAACTAAGATAAATAAAAAAAGAAAATTGATATTTAGCGCAGGTAATAAGAGAGTTACAGTGAAACCTTTATTCATTAAAAAAGGTGAAAAAAAAGTAGAATTTAAAATTATTAGTAAATCACAAATTGAATTTAATATTGAAGTAGTAACTGGATTCCTGATCGTAAATGAAGAAAGTACTTTAAATGGCCAAGAGAAAGTCAGTTCTTCTGAAATAATTATGGAACCAAATGATTTATATCCTTCTGAAGAGTTATCATTAAAATCGAAACCTTGCACTTTTATTTCTCCCAAAGAAAACGAAATTACTGAATGGTTAAATGAATGGGGAAGTTATCAGTTGCAATGGATGAAAGAAGGAAATTGTACAGATTTTTTAGCGGAAGTGAGCAAATCCGATAATTTTGATAAAGTATACTGGTCAAATAAAACTACTGAACAAGTGATTAGTATTGAGCCTCCAAATGAAAAATTTTTTTATTGGAGAATAATTGGATTTACTAAAGCTCAAAAAGAAGTTGGGGTTTCAAAAGTAGTTAAGGTAGTAAGGCAAAAATTATTACCTCCTATAATTTCAAATCCAAAAGTTGGTCAGATAATATTTCTTAAGAAAAAGAAAAAAAACATAAAAGTATTTGGTGATTGGCATTCTGAACTTGATACCGAGTATTATGAGTATGAACTTGCAAAAGATGTAGAGTTTAAAAATTTAGTTAAAACTGAACATATTAAACTTCCTCAAGTATTATTTCGGGAATTAGGAGCGGGCACTTATTATTTTAGAGTAAAAAGTAAAAATTCAAATCGTCCAGATACCCCTTGGTCAGAAATAGTTGATTTCAAAGTTCAATAATTAAATTTCACTATTCAATTTTCACTATTTTATTTTTACTAAAGTAGGATTATTAGTATCTAACTGATTTGAATCAACATCATAAGGTAATGGGAGGACAGGTTTGTATCCTTTTTCATAAAGCTGAATAAGAAAACTTTCTAAGGAAGATGCCGTAAGTTCTATAGAATCATGAAATAAAATTATACCCTTTTTATATTTATCTAATTCGTTAAGAGTATTTTGAATAAAGGTTTCAGAATTTTGATTGGGGTTAACTGCGTCTTTTGTATCTATTTGCCACTGAAAAGCAATAAGGTTTTTTGTAGTTAAAAAATTTCCCAAATCTGAATCATGTTCTCCAAATGGAAAACGAAAGAATGGTGAAGCGTATCCGTTTAGTGCTGCTGCCACCATTTGATGTCCAAGAGTAATTTCGCGTTTTGCTTTATTAAGAGAAAGTGCAGATGGAAAAAAGGAAAATCCATCTATTACATTTTGTTTTTTGCAATTCCAAGTATTTGCAATACAAGAATGTCCGTTGCTCGGTGAGCCGTAAGTATGAGACCCTACAGCATGACCACTCTTTGCAATGTCTTGAACCAAACTAAAAGTAGAAGAATCAATCTTATGTCCGATCATGAAAAAAACTGCTTTGGCGTTATATTTGTTTAAAGTTTCTAATACGCGAGGAGTTGTTGATAAACGAGGACCATCATCAAATGTTAAAATAACTTCTTTATCATTAAGTCCTAAGTTTTCATTAGTTAAGTTGTTATTGTACAAAGATGAATTTTTAGTAGAAACATTTTTATAGGCAACAGGAAACTCGAAGTTGGATAAGGCAATTTGAGAGGTAAAAAAAATAAAAACCAAAATAAAATTATTACTATTAATTTTAAACATATTTTTTAATCCTTAAAAAATTGAAAATTGTTTGCTGCAAATATAGAATTTATCACTTTTTTTATAATTAAAGAAAAAAAAATGAAAGTTTTAAGAAAAATTAAAATTCTTACATTTAGAGTTAGTTAAAAGTAACATTTTTTGTCTTGCAGCTCGATTTTATAAAGATGAAAATACAAACGTAAGTTTGGGTTTGAATAATCACTCAATATTAAATCTAGACAATGGTCTAGAGCCATTCTTATCTAAATAACTTTTCTTAACAAGTCTAATTCAATAGTAGATACTGCTAAGAGGAGCATCTTAAGAGAAGGAGAATGTATGTCTACTCAAAAAGCTTTTGACTTTGATAATATAGTTTCGAATTGGCAAGCTAAAAACCCTTCAATCACGCATCATTGGTCAGGGACTTTTCAAGAGTATTTAGATCTTATAAAAAAGAATCCAAAAATTACTCGTAATGCATTTCAAAGAATGTTCGATATGATTATCGAAGCCGGTACTGAAGAATATACAGATTTTAAAAAACCAATTGTTCGATATAAATTTTTTGATGATTCAAAAAATAATGGTAAAGATGCTGTGTTTGGGCTTGATGTTCCAATTATGAAATTAGTTAACGTCCTTCGTTCGGCAGCACTTGGATATGGTACTGAAAAACGTGTTATCTTATTACATGGACCTGTAGGAAGTGCAAAATCAACCATTTGTCGATTAATTAAAAAAGGTGTGGAAGCTTACTCTAAAACTGATGCGGGAGCTTTATATACTTTTGAGTGGATTGATGAAAAAGGTGATCTTGGTTCATTGCTTGGTAAAGATGTTAAAAATTATCAAAGCCCAATGCATGAAGAACCTTTATTATTAATTCCAGAGGAACTGAGAGCTCAAATTTGTGAATCATTAAATAAGGGTCAAGAGGGATCTTTTCGAGTTCATATTGATGGCGAGTTATGCCCCCCTTCTCGATTTATTTTTAAAGCACTAATGGAAAAATATAATGGCGATCTTAAAAAAGTTTTAAGCCATGTAAGGGTCAAAAGGCTTTTCTTAAGTGAAGCAGATCGTATTGGTATTGGAACTTTTCAACCTAAAGATGAAAAAAACCAAGACTCAACAGAATTAACTGGAGACATTAATTATCGTAAAATTGCTGAGTATGGTTCTGACTCTGATCCACGAGCATTTAACTTTGATGGTGAGTTTAACGTTGCAAATCGCGGTATTATTGAATTTGTCGAAGTTTTAAAATTAGATGTCGCTTTCTTGTATGACTTACTTGGAGCTTCGCAAGAGCATAAAGTAAAACCAAAGAAATTTGCCCAGACTCATATTGATGAAGTGATTATCGGACATACAAATGAACCTGAATATCGACGACTTCAAGATAATGAGTTTATGGAAGCATTAAGAGACCGAACAGTAAAAATTGATATTCCATATATCACTCGTTGGAGAGATGAAATTAATATTTATAAAAAAGATTTTAATTCTCAAAAAATGAGGGGAATCAGTATTGCTCCACATACAATCGAAATGGCAGCAATGTGGGCGATCATGACTCGATTAGAGAAACCAAAAAAAGCAAATCTAACAAGACTACAAAAACTTAAATTGTACAATGGTAAAACATTACCAAATTATACTGAAGACAATGTTAAAGAACTTCGTAAAGAAGCTGTTCGAGAAGGTTTAGATGGTATGTCACCTCGGTATATCCAAGATAAATTATCAAATGCAATAGTAGCGGCTCAACAAAACAATAAAGGTTCTGTAAATCCATTTATGGTAATGAATGAACTTGAGTCTGGATTAAAAAATCACTCTTTACTTTCTAATGAAGAAATTAAAAGTGAATACAAAGAACTTTTAAGCGTAGTTAAACAAGAGTATGAAGAAATTATCAAAGGTGAAGTGCAAAGAGCAATTAGTGCTGATGAGTCTGCATTAACTCGTCTTTGTGGAAATTATATTGATAACGTAAAAGCTTTTACACAAAAAGAGCGAGTTCGAAATCAATTTACTGGTCAAGATGAAGAACCTAATGAACCACTTATGAGATCGGTCGAAGAAAAAATTGATATCCCAGAATCTCGTAAAGAAGATTTTAGACGTGAGATCATGAATTATATCGGAGCGCTTTCACTTGAAGGAAAAAAATTCGATTATAAAATGAATGAACGACTTCATAAAGCTTTGGAGCTTAAGTTATTTGAAGATCAAAAAGACAGTATTAAATTAACTTCACTAGTTTCTTCAGTTACAGATAAAAGCACCCAAGAAAAAATTGATATTGTTAAGAGTCGTTTAATTAAAGATTTTGGTTATGATGAAATTTCTGCGACCGATGTTCTACACTACGTTGCGAGTATTTTTGCTCGAGGGGATGTAAAGAATAAATAATGGCAATCAAAGAAGATCAAAACCGATTTCGAGATATTATCAAGGGTCGAGTTAAAGAGGATCTTAAAAAGTATGTTAGTCACGGTGAAATGATTGGGAAACGTGAAAATGACTTTGTTAAGATTCCAATTCCTCAGATCGACATTCCGAATTTTCGATATGGTCCTAAGCAAAAGGGCGGAGTGGGTCAAGGAGATGGTAAGGCCGGAGATGGAGTTGGTGATCCGAGTGATGGGTCAGGTCAAGGAAAGGCCGGCGATCAATCTGGAGAACATAATCTTGAAGTTGAACTCACTATGGATGAACTTGCAGATATTCTAGGAGAAAAACTAGAACTTCCTCGTATATTGCCTAAAGGTAATAAAAATATTGATTCAGTAAAAACAAAATACACAGGTTTATCCCCAGTGGGACCTGAGAGCTTAAGACACTTTAAATCCTCTTATAAAAATGCACTTAAGAGGTATTTATCATCTGGTATTTATAACCCAGAAGATCCTATAATAATTCCGATAAAGAGAGATCTTGAGTATCGTACATTTAAAAAAATAAATCAGCCACAAACTAAAGCTGTTGTAATTTATATGATGGATGTATCAGGCTCGATGGGTGATGAGCAAAAAGAAATTGTTCGCATTGAAAGTTTTTGGATCAATACATGGCTTAAAAAACACTATAAAGGTTTAGAGACTCGTTTTATCATTCATGATGCTTCTGCCAAAGAAGTTGATGAAAATACTTTTTTTAGAACCAGCGAATCTGGTGGAACACTAATTAGTTCTGCATATAAACTATGCCAAGACATTATTCTAAAAGATTACCCAGTGAATGAGTGGAATATTTATCCGTTTCATTTTAGTGATGGCGATAATTGGAGTAGCGAAGATACAAGATTGTGTCTTAAATTGCTAAAAGACTTTTTTATGCCACATACAAATGTTTTTTGTTATGGCCAAGTTGAGAGTAAATATGGAAGCGGGCAATTCTTAAAAGATTTAACTAAAGAATTTACTGGTGATGAGCGATTGATTGTAAGTCAGATAGAATCTCGAGATAAAATTCTTGATTCGATTCGTGATTTTTTAGGAAAAGGAAAGTAATAGGCCATGGCTAATCTAACTCCTGAACTTGAAAAACATAGAAAAAAAATCGAAAAAGTTGCAAAAAGTTATGGGTTAGATTTTTTTGAAACAATTTTTGAAGTTGTTAATTATGATTATATAAATCAATTTGCTGCTTATGGTGGTTTTCCAGTTCGTTATCCCCATTGGAAATTTGGAATGGAATACGAACATCTTTCAAAAAGTTACGAATATGGACTTTCTAAAATATATGAAATGGTTATAAATACAGATCCTTGTTATGCCTACCTCATGGAAGGCAATTTAATGATGGATCAAAAACTAGTAATGGCCCATGTCTATGGTCACTGTGACTTTTTTAAAAATAATATTTGGTTTGGAAAAACAAATCGTAAAATGATGGATCAAATGGCAAATCATGCCACACGTATTCGAAGATATATTGATAAGTACGGTTATGACACAGTTGAAAATTTTATTGATGTGTGTTTGAGCTTAGAAAATTTAATTGATCGTTTTAGCCCCTATGTTGAAAAATCAAGATCAATTGTAAAATCAGATGGATCGACGATAAGTAAATCTAGTTCCAATAGTGATACTGAATTTGATGGGAGTGATGAAGATGGTTCACATCAAAACCCTAATGATCCACATTTATTAAAAGTTAATAAATCATACATGCGTGATTATATTAACCCCCCTGAATTTGTTAAAGAGCAACAAGAAAAAAAGCGAAGAGAAAATGAAGATAAATTTAGTAAGTTCCCACCAGAACCTGAAAAAGATGTGTTAAAATTTTTAATGCTATACTCGCCACTACCTGATTGGAAAAAAGATATAATATCAATTATCAGAGATGAATCATATTATTTTGCTCCTCAAGGTATGACAAAAACTATGAATGAGGGTTGGGCAAGTTATTGGCATTCAAAGATTATGACCGAGCATATTTTAACTGATGCTGAGATTATTGATTTCGCTGATCATCACAGTGGCACTACGCAAATGCAACCCAACGGATATAATCCATATAAAGTTGGAATTGAACTTATGCGAAATATAGAAGAACGATGGAATCGTGGACAATTTGGTCGGGAATGGGAAGATTGTGATGATATTCGAGAGAAAAAAAATTGGGATCGAAAATTAGGTTTAGGTCGCCAAAAAATATTTGAAGTTCGAAAAATATATAATGATGTCACGTTTATAGATGAGTTTTTAACAGAAGAGTTTTGTGTAAAAAATAAATTTTTTGTTTATAAATTTAATCAAAAAACAAATCGTTTCGAATTAGATACTAGAGATTTTAAAGCAATAAAAGCAAAATTACTATTTCATCTTACAAATTTTGGTCAACCTATAATTAAAGTAGAGGATGCAAACTTTGGTAATCGCGGTGAGCTATTATTGACTCATCACTATGAAGGAATTGATTTACAACCAGATTACATGTCGCAGACCTTGAAGAATGTTTTTAAAATTTGGATGAGGCCAGTAAATATTCTTACCGTAATGGATAATGATGCGCAAATATTTAGATTTGATGGCAACGAATATACAAATACCAAAATTTCTAAAACTGACGAAAAATAAATTGTATGAAAAAAGTTTTTTTTATTAATAAAAAAATTTTGAAACTGATAATTATTTTATTAGGATATTTATTTGTTGGGTGTTCCAATATTTTTAAACCAGCTGCAAATATCTATACGGATAAAGCATTATATTATCAAGGGAACAAAGAGTTAGATAATCGTAATTATCAAACAGCTCTTCAATTTTTTGATCAAATGAGTGAATCTTTTGCGTCCTCTAATGCCGTAAGATTAAAGTATGCAAGTGCACTAGCTGGGGCTTGTGGTATGGAATTTATAACCTTCTTTGAAAATATAAAGAATGCAGATGTATCTCAAGGTGGCTCATTGTTTAAATATTTAATGAGTTCATTCACTGATTATCCAACGACTCCAAACTATTGTACTTTAGCTGAAGCAAAAATTAAAGCAATTGGTGCAACTGCAACAGATCGTTTAGCTGCTACTGGTAAAGGTGATTCAAGTATTTTTATGGCCATTCTTGCGATGGCAAAAATTGGTTCTTATTTAAGATCAAATGCTGATGTTGATGGAACAAATTCAAATGGAGATGGAACAACAGATTTAAGTTTTGATCCATGTATAAAAGATGCAACAAATGGATTTGAATCAACAGAGGTTGATGAGATTGCCACAGGGTTTGGTTTACTTTTAGAAAACTTACCAGCTTTGCTTGGCTCAAGTAACTCGACTGCGCAATCGTTGCAAGCGGCCTCACTTTTACTTTCACCAATTTGTGCTTTGCCAACTATAAATGTAACATCTACGAACTGTGTGGTTACAGATATAAGTTCTGTTCCAGAAGGGGAATTGAAAAATTTTAGATATGTTTATAGAATTTTATTAGCTTACAGTGCCATAGGAATCGGAAATGTAGGAACACTTGATATTGCCACTTGTCCATCTGGAGCACCAGATTGAAAATTTTAAGATCAATAACTTTTTTTATATTTGCTTTAATATTCTGTATTGAAAATTCATTTAGTGCAGAAATTTATGAATATGGACAATCCATTAGAGCATTGGGTATGGGTAATGCGTACACTGCTGTAGTTAATAATTACGAGGCGATGTGGTATAATCCAGGAGCCTTAGGAAGAGTTGAAGGAATTAATTTAACAATATTAGATTTAAATTTTGGAGTTGATGGTCAGGATGCTGTAAAGACTGTTAATGAATTTAAATCGTCAACAGCATCTGGTTTGCAAAAATTTAGTGCTCTATACGGTAAGCAAATTTGGGCGGGTTTAGGAGCTAAAGTTGCTTTAGCGTGGCCCTATTTTGGAGTTGGAGTATATGACTCAGGATTTTTTAAATTAAACTTAAAAAATCCAGCTCTCCCAACTTTTAATGTTGGCTACATGAATGACTTAGGTTTTACAATCGGCGGAGCTGTTGCGGTAGGTCCAAGTGCATATGTGGGATTAGTAGGTAAAAAAGTTATTCGATCGGGTACAGTTGGTGAATATGAAGTTTCAAATTTTTTAGATGGAAATACTGAAGACATTACCAATGATTTAAAACGAAAAGGAAGTGCATACGGAGCTGATCTCGGTTTTACTTGGACATTGCCTGGGCCACTGTCTACAACAGTTTCAGGAGTGTGGAAAGATGTTGGGATGACAACATTTGTAAAAGAATCGGGGTTTCTTGCTCCACCAAGAATTGAAGATGAACGTATTTTGGGAGTAGCGACAGGTTTTGATTTAACAGTTATAGATATGACTGCTGCAATAGATTATAAACACATTAATAATAATAGTGAAAATATTGGTAAAAAAATTCATATGGGATTAGAAATAGGTTTACCAATGATTGATATTCGAGGTGGCTTTAGTCAAGGTTATTATTCGATGGGAGCCTCACTTGATCTTTTTATTCTTCGAATGGATTTAGCGTATTACGGAGTAGAATTAGGAGAGTATCCAGGGCAACATGAAGATCGACGTTTCGAAGCTCAATTAGTAATGGAGTTAGGATTTGATCCGAGCTTTAACTTTCTTGAAATCAATAAAGCAAAAGGACGCCGGCTTAAACAAAGACGGTAGGGATTATCTTTTGCTTGGGTGATAATTTTTTTGACATCAAAACTTATCTCATCCAAATATAAAACATGTTAAATATTATTTGTGTAAATTCTCATGCTCAAAAAAGAATTGAAATATTAGATTTATGTCAACACTATGAAGTTGTTAATGAAAAATTTCTGATCATTGTTTCTGACCTTGAGTCCAAAAGGTATTGGAAGCGAGAGTTAAGTGAAAAAAAACTTGAAGGTTCTCTTTTTCGAGCCCATGATTTTTGGAAGTTTATTTTCGAAAAAAGTTATCCAGATTTTAAAATATTAAATTCAAATACGCTCGGGTTGGTGATTAAATCATTTTGTGATGAAAGTTTATTGGAGCAGTACCAGTTATCGTATATTAAATTCAGTCGCTTGAAAAAATATTTTGAAGAATTGTTTCCATTGTTTTCTCATCCAAATTCTGAAGAAATTATGCAAGCCTGGTTCACTGAAAATGAAATTGGTCAACAGGTTCAATGGAAAAATATATATCAATTTTGTAAAATTATTTGGAATACTCTTTTGCTAAAAAAACATATTCCAGAATCATGTTTAATACATTATATTTTAAGTTCTACAAATTTTGAGCAGTTTTGGAAAAATACAAAAATCCTAGTTGATTTGGGTGGACATTTTAAATCAATAGAATCTGAAGTCATCATTAATTTAAGTCTGATTACAGATGTAACATGTTTTGAGCCAGATATTATATCACAGGAAAATTATTTTTGGCTAAATAGACCTTACGAACATTTAAGAACTCGAAAATTTAAAGTTGAGCATTCGAAACATAATATAGAAGATAAATTGGTTAGTAATGAGAAATATTTACGATTTCAAACTCCAATGGGAGAAATTGAATATTGTATAATTAAAGTAAATGAATTATTAAAAAATAAAAAAATTGATCCGATAGATATTGCAATTTCCGCTCCCAATATTGAATATTATTGGCCAATGCTTGAGTACAATTTGCAGAAAAAGCAAATAGCTTATTCTAAAGTGAAAATTATAAACTTAATTGAACTCTCAATGTGTAGAAAATTATTAGCATTGTTAAAGGGTAAATATTTATTTAATATTAAATTTATCGATATAGAACAAGCTATTTTTCTAAATGAAAACTCTAGTGAGCCAACTATTAAATTTTCACTATTTAAAGATCGACTTAGCAATATTAATACTAAATCCGATTTGTCTCGATTACCTGAAGTAAATATTCTCTTAGATACTTATTTTGAATTATTATCACCGGAGCAAAAGCTGTTAAGTGCGTCTGATTATATTGGAGTAAATGATTTTCTAGATTTGCTAAAAAAAGTGTTTAATCGAATAAATTCTGATGAAGCTGATCTAGTAACTTTTATTGAAGAAAACTTTATAAAATTTAATATGGAACAAATCCAATGGACTATACCCCAGTGGATTGAGTCTTTAGACTTATTTTTTCAAAAGCAAGAAAAAACAGTTGAACATGCTACAGTTGGAGTTTCTATTTTGCCTATAAGCCAACTCTATTCAAATAATTTTAAAATTATTATTATTATGGGATTAAATGAAGGTGAGGTAAAGGCGGATTCTAGTGTTGTTGCAGGGAAAGACGTATTAAGCTTAATGCATCATACTGGTCATGTTCTAAATCATTCTGATAAAAATCAAAATGAATTTTATTTAAAATGGCTACAAAAAAGTGAGTGTGATAAATACTTTTTATTTTCAGAATTAGATTGGAAACACAAAGAGCTTACACCGTCTTTATTTTGGACAAATGGATTTAATAAGTTTAAAGAATTACAAAATAATTTAGAGAATGAGTTGTTACATATTGATTCCGAGAAATTATTAAATACTAAAATTAAAAATTTAAATCAGGGCAGCATAGAAAAATCAATCGGGTCCATCGAAATAAACATTAAATTGTCGCCAAGTAGTTTAATTCGTTATTTAGAGTGTCCATTTAAATTTTATATGGAACGTGTTTTAAAACAAACTGAGGAACAGTTACTTGATCTTGATTTGTCAAATCTCACTTCTGGGACTTTACTGCATAATGTTTGTGAGGAGTTAATTGAGGATCCCTTTAATGGCAAATCAGAAATTACCGATGAGTTTTTAAAAAGTAAGATTACTACCATTATTGATAAAAACTCTTCTGGTTTTATAAGTGGAGTTCAAAAATCAATTTTTATAGAAAAAATTATGTCTTGGGCTATAAGATTTTTAAAAAATGAAGAAAATATTAGAAAACAATCTCCTGAATTAAAAACAATTTATAAAGAAAAATCATTTAAAACTATGATTGAAGGAATAGAATATTCGGGGAAGATAGATCGAATTGATTATTGTAGTAATTCAAAAGAGAGGTTATTTTATGTTATTGATTATAAATCATCTGTAACTTCTATTTCGAGCTATAAATCTTGGATAAAAAATTTTGATATTCAAATCTTTGCCTATATTTATGCTTTAGAGCAAGGTTGGGTAATTGGCTTCAACCCTAATCAAGATAAAGTCGTTGGTGGTTCGTATTATTGTTTAAAAACATTTACAAAAAAAGGGTTCTTGCTTGAAGGAGTAAGCTCACAATTTATTATTGAGCAAAATACACGAAACATAATAACTGAAGATGATAAAAATGATTTAGTTAAAAATTTTGAAGATGTTTTAATGAGTGTTGTCACCAACGTAAAGAGTAAAAAATTTGATCCAAAACCTTATGATTCCAAAATCTGTAAAGAATGCAACTGGAGATATGTATGTCCCAATCCTCAACTGAATTTATAAATAAAATGGTTAGGGCTGGCGCTGGGGCTGGCAAAACCCATGATCTTATTGAAAAAATATTTCGAATTATTTTTGAGTATGCAGAATTAAATCAAGGTAAACTTCCACAAATTGTAGTTTGTACTTTTACTCGTAAAGCTACTCAAGAAATTAAAGAGCGTTTATTAAAAAAAGCATTTCAACTTCAGTCAGAGGGTGATAGTCGTGCTGATAAAGCACTTCAGTTTTTATCAAAGTCAAATCTTCTCCATGTTTCAACTATACATGGGGTATTGTTATTGTATCTGCGTAAATATGGTCATTTAATGAAATTAGATAGTGACCTTAAATTAATTGAATCCCATGAATGTGAATTTGCACGAAAACAATTATTCAACCAGATATTAAAAAGTGAAGATCAGTCTGCTAAAGATATTTTCAAGTTATGGAAATGGGATGATATAAATTATTTTTCAGAAAAGTTTAGGATGGCAAAAGCGCTAAATCACAATCTACGACCTCTGAATTCGAAATCTATTTGTTCTGAGCTGCTATTTGAATTTGAAAACATTAAAAAAGAACTTACTTTGTTATTAAATGTGTTTGAAAGATATCGAGATACCAAAAAAGAAAGCGCAGTAAATAAATTTTGTGACGCCCTTAAAATATTTTTAGATTTCATTAAAAAAAATAATATAGCTATCCCATTGCATTCAAATGATATTCACAATCAATTACTGCAAGCATATGAAAAAATTCCTCAGAAACTTGGAGCTATGAAAAATATTGATGAGGAGACAAAGGAATTAAAAAAACTTATTCACGAGAAAGTTACAAAATTTTTAGATTGCCCATTCGTTACGAAGAATATGTTGGATTTATTTCAAAACCAAATGGATACCGAAGCAAAATTTTTAGATGATTTTAATAATCAAGTTCAGCAATTTAAAATTGCAATGGGAGAGCTTAGTAACTCAGATTTAGAAATATTTTCTTTAAATCTTGTACATGAATTTCCACAAAGTGCTATGGAATTTTCGCAAGAATGGCACTATTGGTTTATTGATGAATTTCAAGATACGAGCCCATCACAGGTTGCATTGTTAAAAAAACTGATTGGAGATAAAAATTATTATTTAGTCGGTGATCCTCAACAATCTATTTATTTTTTCAGGGGAGCGAGAAGCGAAATCTTTAAGAAAGAATGGTTTCATTTTTTAAACCATGGCTATGAAACAGAACATAAGATAATAAATCGAAGATCAGATGCTAAATTGTTAGCATGGATAAACTCCTTTATCACTCATCTAAATTCAGAACAGTTTTCCCCAATGGATCACCTTGATGGGATTGAAAATTATAAATTATTAAACTCAACTCAAGTTGAATTAAGTGATATTTTAAGTATTAAATTTTATGAGAAAAGTGAATCTGTAATACAAGATAATGAGCTTGAGTTTATAGGAGAGCAAATCAAGCAACTCAGCTCTAGAGGTTTTGATTATTCTCAAATGGCAATATTGTGTCGTGAAAATTCAGAAATAGAAAAAATAATTAATTATTTGCGAAGTGTTGATATACCTGTTCAGAACTTTTCAAAGGGTAAGTTCTTTGAATCAGGTGAAGTACAAAAGTTATTATCTTTTTATAATTTTTTATTAAATCCTTTTGATGATTTAAATTTGATAAATGTTTTACGAAATATAAATGATGTTACTGAAGTTGAAATTGAGTTGATAAAGCTGACAAATAATAAAATAAGTAATAAATACTGCTCACTTTGGAATACAGTTGTCAAAAACCCATTGGTGATTACTTCAGGTGAATGTTTGCTACGATTCATAAAGAAGTCTAATTCTTATGGTTGCTTAAATACTTGGATTGAGATGTTAACCAATTTTGGATTTCTAGAAAATGATCAAACACTTGTTTGGCAACTTTATCACCATTTAAGTACAACTGTTGACCATCATAAAATTATTGAAATGGGTTCTTTACCTCAATTAAAAGAAAGTAATTCAATAAAAATAATGACAATTCATGCATCCAAAGGTCTTGAGTTTGACCATGTCTTTTTACCATACTTAGAGAAGAAAATTAAAAAAGATGGACCAGATATTTTCATGATTCAAGATGAGCAAAATATTTATGTTTCGCCACTTAAAATTGAAGCAACAGGTGAGAATAATTACCCACCTTACAGTTATAAAATAAAAGATGAAGAGTTTCAACAGCTTCAACTTGAGCAAGAGCGTTTAATTTATGTTGCAGTAACAAGAGCTAAAAAAAGTTTGCATTTTCTTATTGAAAATATTGAAGATGAAAATCGCCCATGGGTTCAGTTTTTAAAACGAATAAGTGAGACCTAATAAAAATTTAGAATTACCAAAATTAGTATTATCAACTACTTTTAAATTAAACTCATTATTAGATCCATATAATGAATCTGAATTTGTTATTCCAGTATAAAACGAAAATGAATCAGTGAAATCCACATTTAGTAATTCTGTGAACTCATAAATGTTTTTCGTATTATTACCATAATCCCAACTTTGAGTATCGCCATATATTAAATTCAATGATAATTTTGAAACTAATTTTATTGTTAAACTCAAACGTTCAGATATAGAAGTTTGAGGGTTATATTTAAGCTCTGTAGAATCAACTGAATCTAAAGCATCAATGTCAATTTCATCAACATCAACACTTGTTGCCGTGAGGTTGTTAGACTCATTTTCGCTAGGTGGAGCTACATATGCAGTTGTGTATTCATAAAAACTTTTATGTACACTAATAATACCTTGAAATGAAAATCGGTCTGAGCCAAAGGTATTTTCAGTTGAGTTTATAATTAATCGCAGTCCTGAACCAAATAAAAATCCATCAAGTTTTTGCTTTTCAGAAACAGGTAAGGTATTGCGAAAAACTGAAGTTACCTTAAATAAACTTCCAATATCAAATTTATAAAAATTAAGTGACAAAGCTAAGGAAGATAATTTTCCAGATTTTGATGTATTATCTATATCTCCACTTAATGCAGCTCCAAGTGAGTAATTGTCATTAAATTTATAACTTGGCATTAATAAATAGGAAGTTTCTACGGTTTTTTTCTGAGTACTTTCTTTAGGTTTCATTGACTCAGTAGCGCTTTCTAAATTTATAACTGCTTTGAAGCTGGGAGTAGAACTGAGGGTTGCATCCACTTTACTTACAGACTGAGAAAGAGACTTTGAACTAGGATAATTAGAATTATTATTGCTATTAGAACTTACTACAATCCCTTTTTTACTATTTTGTAATTCAAATTCAGAAGTTTCGGCAAAATTATCTAATTCGCTGTAATTTCTGATTTCACCATTTGTTTGTTTATTAAAATTTAATTCGAGATTAGTTTTTTTATTTTTAGAATTTGTTTTAGAAGTTGAAAGTGCAAATGAAAAATTAAATATTATTAATGATAAAAATATAATAAACAAATTGTTTTTCATTCGAAACTCCATGAATGATATCTAAACTTAAGTCTTGTCGTAACTACTTTGGCAGTTATTATGAAAACACAAACGTAAGTTTGGGTTTTCATAATACGGGGTGATTGAAAATCGCCCCAAACAAACAAGAAAATAACGGCGCATGATTTTGTCTCGCATACAATTGCGGAGCAATCAGACATAATCATGAGAAGTTATTATATATGTTTATTCGAAAAAAAACCACAAAACCAAACTAGCTTTTCAAATTTACAATTTTTATTACTAAAGTGACAAAAAAAGTTAATTTTGGACTCGTCATAATCAGAATTTGTATAGATAATTTAAAAATGGCAGTTTTAAATATAATTCACTTAAAGTTCATTCACCAAAAGACTATAATTAAAATTTTTAAAAGTTTTATTAAAAATTTTGCAGTTGTAAGTATAATAATTTTTTTTGATTATAATAATTCAATTGCTAATACAAAAGTAAGAACGAAAACCCATAAAGGAGTTTTGATAACTCACACTGAGTTTATGAATTTAAATTTTGAACAACGACGGTATTATCTTAAATCAGTTCAAAAAATTCTCCAGAAATTTGATAAATTTGATTTAAAAAAATCAGCTTTATTTTTCGGAATGTTAAATATTTTAAGTTTTGCACAGGATACAGATTATGAATTCGTTAGTGATTCGTATCTTGCAAACAAAAGACTATTTGATTTTTTTGATACATATGCTTCAAGTAATAATGAAAAAGAAAAGCAACAAAAAATTCAAAATCTTTTCAAAGAATTAGAAAGAGAAATTGAGTTAGATAAATCAAGTGAGAATAGCAAATTAGGTCTTTTAGTTCAGGAGCGGAGTGGAGATTTTAAAGAAAAGTTTATATTATTCTACAATAGTGCTGGCAAGAAGTTGTCACCTACGGAATTTGATGAAAAGTATAAACAACTTAAATTAGATATTAATAAAGAAATTGTAAAACTAGGAAGTAACAAAGAAATACTAGCAAAAGCATTGAAATCTGATCTTGAGTCGCTTAGAATTATGATAGATGTAGCAGGTGAGCCGCCACCACTTAATCATTCTGAGAAAAGAATAAAAAATGCAACCGAAAAAATATTATTAGAGCATGAACAAAATTATAATTTACCAACAGTACTTAATCCCCAAACAAGTGGCATAGAAGGAAAAAACCAACAAAGAGATTTCGATTCAAAATATCATATCAACCCTGATAATAAAATATCAAGTAAGTTAGTTAACGCTGAAAATACTTTTACAGATGATAACCTTCCAAAGGTCTATGATTCTATTTTAACTCAAGATCAAGTATTGCAACAAAGTAAGATAGAAAATTTAAAATTTAGATGTATTTACGCTGGTAATATTATAAAAGGCGAAGAGTGTATTGCTCCAAGTGAGATCTCATTTGGGCGAATAACTTATTCATGTAATGGAGATAAAAATATTATTTGTAATCCTTTAGTATATGGTTTAGATGCTCCTGAAACAATATGTAATACAAATCAAATTGAAAATCTCAGTAATTTAAAACCCATTTGTATTTCAAAATCGTCTAAAGCTTCTTTAAATTGTTCAAATGCTGCAGCCAATATTTCAAATAATTGTTCTAATGTTTTGATGGCAATGAACTATATTACTGAGTGGGAAAAATTTAATGATGACTTCACATCGATTTGCATTTCGTATGCAGAAATGGAAAAAGCACCATCAAGGTATGCCGCAAGTTTACTTAGTAATCCTTTTAATGATCTGGCTTCAACTTGTAAAATAGTTAAAAAAGACCTATTGAAATTAAATCAAAACATTGCAAATTATAATGTACAAAAAACTGCCCCTAAGAACTCATACCAAGGAGCCCAGAGTCAACCGAGCACTAATCAATAATACTATTGAATAATTCTGATCGTTGAAGCAATAACGCAAGGCTATTGCCCCAGAATTAGTCGGCTAAAGTTCTTGTCAATTTATTATTATCCACTTAAAATTTTCAATTGATTTAGGGGGTAATTTACTTGAAACAAGACTTAAAAATTCAAAAAGTTAAAAAGGCCGTTATTCCTGCTGCAGGTCTTGGAACTCGGTTTCTACCAGCAACAAAGAGTGTACCTAAAGAGATGTTAACTGTAGTTGATGCTCCAACAATTTTATATGTTGTCGAGGAGGCAGTAAATGCTGGCATTGAGGATATTGTTTTAATTCAAGGTCGTGGTAAATATTCAATTGAAGATTTTTTTGATGTGTCCTATGAGTTGGAAGATAAATTAGCTAAAGATGGTAAACAAAACACTCTTGATCGTATTAATCGAATTAAAAATATGGCAAATATTATTTCTATTCGTCAAAAACAAGCATTGGGTTTGGGGCATGCAGTATATTGTTCAAAATCAGTTATTGGTGATGAGCCATTCGCTGTTTTACTTGGCGATGAGATAATGGTTTCTCCTATTGGTGAACCAAATGTGAGTCAGCAGTTGGTAGATTCATTTTCGCAATTTGGAAATTCAACAATTGCTGTAATGAAAGTTAACGATGAAGATGTAAGTAAATATGGTATAGCTGAGGTTGAAGAGACTGATTTTAAAATTTCAAACTCTACTGTTTTTCAAGTTAAAGGCTTGGTTGAAAAACCAAAACCACAAGAAACCACTAGTCGTTGGGCGCTACCTGGCCGTTATGTATTTTCTCCAGAAATTTTTGAGTTCTTAGCGAATACACCAAGTGGTAAAAATGGAGAAATTCAACTCACTGATGCCATGGCACTGATGCTTAAAAATTTTAAAATGAAAGCAGTAGCAGTGCAGAGTCAGAGGTTTGATGCTGGTGACCCCTTTGGTTTTATCAAGGCAAATATTGAACTCTCATTGCGACACCCTGAAATTGGTGAACATGTTAAAAAATTTATTAAAGAATTGGTAACTAAATTATGAAAAAAATTTTTTCGACAAAATTAATTGCGCTAGTTTTAGTAAATCTAATTTGTTATTCTGTAACAGTTTATTCTTATATCCCAAATTCAAAATGGATTTTGAGTAAATGGGCTGAAAACAACAATTCTGGAAATGTTTATTTTGAACAAGAAATACAGCTTCAAGGTAAGGGTCAAATTTATTTTTTAAAGGAACAATGGCTTGTAGATAATGAAGGTTCAATGAAAGTCTTAGTTAAGGGTTCTAGGGACCTAGCTGATAAGATTCAATTTCAAATTCAATACAATACAAATATTCGAACAATGACACCAAATTGGATGACACAACGAACACCTGTTGGATTAGATTTTTATGAACCTTTATTTTTCTATAAATCTCCGCAGCGTATAGTTCAATTCTTAGTAAAAAATAAAATTTTAAATACAGATATATCTAATTCTAAAAATTATCAAAAAGTTGATAACTCATATATTCATACGCCAGAAGATTTTATCCGATTGGGGCGAACTTCAGGAGTGATAAGCATAATATTTGGACCCCAACCTCAAGTAGATTCAAAAGATACCAAAAATCTTGGAGTCTGGCTCGATCAAGATAAATTTTTTGTTTTAAAAATTAGAGGCGTTTCATTAGCAGAGTTGAATATTGACAAATGGCAACTGAGTTACAAAGGTGTTTATTTGCCCAAGGATCGAACCTATTTATGGGAAGATAAGATTGCTTCTGCTAAGCTTGGTGAAGCAAAACCAATTTCTGCTTCTCACAGATTAATATTTAATAAACCAATTGAAATGTATCCACCAGACTTTGATGACTCTGCACTTAAAGAACTATTACTGAATTTTTATTCAAAGTTTAGATAAATGAAAATCTATTGGAACGTAGTTATAGATTGCCCCATTGATACGGTTTTTACTTATTCAGATTCAAATTTAACTGAAGAGGAAAAAACAAAAATTCAACGGGGCATAATAGTAGAGGTTCCTTTTGGGCGTGGGAAAAAAAATACAACAGGTGTCATTTTAGGTAAATCCGAATCACAAATTGAGAGTCTATTTCAATTTGAAATAAAAAGTATAGCAGCAATTTCTATTGATATGCCCCCAATTCCAGAATCCTATTTATTGTGGATCGAATGGTTATCGCAATATTATCTCTACCCCTTGGGGCAAATTTTATCATTTACAATTCCTCCACTTTTAAAAAAGGCCGAGAAAAAAAAATTAATTAAATCTAAAAATATTATTTCTTCCGCGCCTCCTCAATTAACTGTAGAGCAGGCTAAAGTCGTTCGAGACGTATTAACTTATCCTAATTTTGGTGTGCACTTGGTATTTGGAGTAACTGGTTCTGGCAAAACTGAAATATATATGCGTGTTCTACATGAGATCTTATTAAAAGGAAAATCTGGGCTGGTTATTGTGCCTGAAATTTCATTAACTCCACAATTAATAAGTCGATTTAATGATCGTTTTGGTGATGCGGTGGCCGTGATACATTCCCATCTCACACCCAGAGAAAAAACTAATCAATGGTGGGCAATGGTTGATCAAAAAAAATCAATTTTAATAGGTGCTCGCTCTGCACTTTTTTGCCCAATACCAAACCTAGGAATTATTGTTGTTGATGAAGAACACGAACCAAGTTTTAAACAAGAAGAGGCCTTGAGGTATCATGCACGTGATGCTGCCATTGTTTTAGCAAAAAATAATAATTGTCCAATTCTTCTTGGTTCTGCTACGCCATCTTTAGAGAGTTGGAATAATGCTTTGAACGGACGTTATCATTTACATCGTCTTAATTCCAGAGTTGAAAATCGTGCTCTTCCTAATGTTGAAATTGTAGATTTAAAAAAAGAAAAACTCCTTAGGAAAGATGCAAAAAATCCCTCGTGGATGACTGAGATTTTATATAGCGAGATGATTGCTGTTTTAAATCGTGGTCAACAAGTTGTTTTATTTTTAAATCGTCGAGGATTTGCAAATGTTGTTCAATGTCCTGAGTGTGCATTTATTGTTGAATGTCCTAATTGTGATATCAGTTTAACATTACATGGAAGAAACCATCTTGTTTGTCATTATTGTGATTATCAAATGAATCTTTCTTCAGTATGCACCAATTGCAATCAAGGAGAATGGAAACCTTTAGGATTAGGAACAGAACAAATTGAAGACGAATTAAAAAAAATGTTTCCTCAATATGTGATAGCAAGAGCTGATCGAGATGAAATTAAGAATAGAAAAGATATGGAAACTCTGATTGAAGATATGGAGACTGGGCGTATTCAAATTTTGATTGGCACACAAATGATTGCAAAAGGACTAGATTTTCCAAATTTAACCTTAGTGGGGTTATTGCTTGCTGATGTGGGATTACACATGCCTGATTTTCGTAGTTCAGAGCGGGGTTTTCAATTAATTACTCAAGTTAGTGGAAGAGCTGGACGACATGTGAAGCCAGGAGAAGAGCCCGGTAAAGTAATAATTCAAACTTATTCTCCTGAACATATAAGTGTGGTCAAAGCTTGTATTGCAGACTATGAATCATTTGCAGAGCAAGAATTACAAGCAAGAAAAGAACTGAATTACCCACCTTTTGGAAAATTATTATCTTTTAGAATTTCAGGTTCAGTGCAAAAGGATACTTTAGATCAAGCTATACAATTAAAAAAACGAGCCCAATTATTAAAAGAAAAATATAATAATTATTCTGATATTATAATTATGGGACCTTCAGAGGCCCCACTTGCTAGATTAAAAAATCAATACCGTTTTCAATTATTATTAAAGGGCCCCAAAAGTATTAATTTAAATAGTTTTGTCAAACAACTTATGGGCGATAAAAAATGGATCGCTCCCAAAGTACATATTACAATTGATGTTGATCCTATGAATATGCTCTGACGGGGAGCGCGATTGGTGCGTCAAACGCAAATTTAATTAGTCAATAAAGCCTAACTTTCGATATCATTAAGTTATGAGTTTAGTAAAATGTCCAAGATGTTCATCTGAAGTTGAATCACTCGTTATTGTTGATGCGGGATTTCGCAGCCGATTGCAATTATCTGGTCAGTCTCAAGTAGTTGCTGATGAAGTTTGTAATAATTGTTATCAAGAATTAGGAATGTTACTTTCTTCGCCCACCAATTTAGAGAATACAAAAGATAAAATGAAGGAAGCCTCAAAACTAAGATTGTGGAAAAGCAGGGTCAGTTTAATTCGAAAAGCTCGCGGACAAATGCAAAAAAAGAATTTTAGCGATGCAGTGATTTCATATGAAAAATACTTAAAAATTTTAGATGTTATTTTTAATACCAATCAAGAAACAATAAATCCCGAAATGATCAAAGAACATGGAGCTACTAAAGAGTTGACAGTTATTGCATCTGTTTATTGGGACTTAGTACGTATATATGATTCAAATGAAAGATATAAAAACAGAATGATTCAAATGGGAAATAAACTTGCTCAATTTGCACGATTTACCCCAATGCATGTAGATTTGATGAAGCAAGCTGAGGCCTATAAACGTAAAGCAAAAAATCCTGATGTGATTAATAAAATTTTAAAACAGATGGCAATTAAAAAAAGTCGTTGTTTTATTGCGACTTCAGCTTTTGAGTCTCCGTATACTGATGAAGTTATATTTTTGTCTTTTTGGAGAGATGAATCTTTAATGACTAATCCAATAGGGCAATTTTTTGTTAAGATTTACTATTTGTTTTCGCCGCATGTAGCGAGGATTCTCGATGAAATTTCGATACTAAAACCACTCATTCGTCTTGTTTTGCGGTTTTTGATTATTTGCATCAGTAAAAAAACACCAAAAAACTTGCCAACGACAATAGTCTCTAAGAGTTTAATTCCATGACAAAAATAAATTTAAATTTAAGTTTAATCAACAGTGATAATAGCAGTATAAATAAATCTCAGTTTATTGTGATAGGTGCAGGATTAGCAGGACTTTTAACTGCTGCGGCTCTAAAGAAAATTGGTCATCAAGTATTGCTACTTGATGGGGCTGACTTTGCAGGTGGTAGTTCGAGAGGAGTCTATTCTCCAAATGGATTAGTTGATAATGGTTTAAAGAATTTTACATCTATTAACAAAAACGAAGATGAACAAATATTAAATTTATTATCGATGATTATTGGCGAAAAGCTAAAATTAAATTATTTTGAAAATGGGCCAATAACTTTCAAAGAAGGCGAGTTAAAGCCTTTTGTGGGCTTTGGTTCCCATGCGCCTGATTTTCATAAGCCACTCAGCTATTTTTTAGCACCTAAGCGATTCAATATCGAAGATCAAGATGGTAAGTTACTTACAGTTCATGATATAGTTTCAAAATTAATACATATAGTAAGTGATTCATTTCAACCACGAATGCTTGTTACGCAAATCATTTCTGATGCAACTGGTGAAGTAAATCAATTAATGATCAATGGTTCTAAACTCATTCAAACATCAAATGTGATCTATTGTGGTAGTCCAAGACAATTTAATCAATTATTCTCTGGGCAAAACTTAACTTCAAAAATAAAACAAAAATTATCTAAAGGAATATACTGGACAGCTTTATGTTTAGATATTTTTCATAAAGGTGAAGTCACAAAACATGAAGAAATGCATCTATTAAATGGCACAACACAAGATGAAATCGGACCATGTGTAGGATTGTTTCACCATATAAATAAAGATACAGGTATTCAGCATTCGCAATGGATTACATATATTGATTCAGAAACTGCTGAGGATGCAGAAGCTGTTGGTCATGTATTAAAGAAAATTAAGCGACAAATTAAACGTGCTTATCATACAGCTCTTGATGAAATTGTTTCCGAAAGAATTGTTGTTATGCCATTTACTGAAGCGGAAATTGATTTGAAATTACAAGAGAGTGGTTTGTTGCCTACTTTTAAAAACCTCTGGGTTGCGTCTGGATCATGGTCAAATAAAGTAAATCTCTGGGGAACCCTAAGTCAAATTTCTACAATTTTTAATTTTGAAGGTATCGTTCAAAATAAATTAGCACCAGATATGGAAACATTTAATAATGAATCAAATACTCCAACAGAGCTAATTTAACAAAATCTTAGTATAGCTCTAAGCTTTATCGAATTTTTATTTCATCTAGATATTCAGGAAGTTGACTCCAAGGGATTGCAATAATATTTTCTTCTAGCAAAATGCGATTACGACCAGTATAAATTACCATTCCCCCTTTAGGGCAATCATACTCTTGTATAAAGTTTCGAAGATGTTTTAAGTCTGAAGTTTTAATTTTATCAGTATATTTAACTTCAATTGGATAGTATTTTTTTGAACTAACAATCACCCAATCAACATCAGCAACCTCGGGATCTTGCCAAAAAGAAAGAGAAGATTTTAATTTATTTGAACGAATATATCTAATAATTTCTTGCCCAATAAATTGTTCAAAAACTTTACCCTCTAACGATTTTGGTAAATGCAATCCTTCATTAGCGGAATATCGCCTAACACCTAAATCAAAAAATAAATAACGAGGAGATCGAATAAGTTTCTTTCTTTTTTTGCTTTCAATAATGGGATTAATTTTATCTGCAATTAATGTAGACTCTAAAATTTCATAATAAGATTTAACTGTAACATGGGAGAGCCCTACATCTTGAGCGATTCCTGAGTATGAAGTTATTTCTCCGGCTCTTTGTGCTGCAAGTTCTAAAAATTCATAAAAGTCTGGGATATTTCTGATTTGTGCTTCTTTTCTAATTTCTTCTTCAAGATAAATTTCAACATATGACCTAAGTAGCTCATCCTTTAATTCGATATCATCAGTTAAAACAATTTCTGGTAGAGATCCATAATAAAGTAAATCAATTATATCGTTAACTTTGTATTCTTCTATGGAAAAAGCATCCAATCTATAATAAATAACTCTCCCAGGGAGTAAGTTAATATCTGTTTGCATTTTTAACTTTCGAGCGGATGATCCAGTTATAAAGAATTGAGCTTTTTTGTCATCTATCAATTTTTGAATGGGGTCCATTATGTCGGGCACCTTTTGCACTTCATCAATGATGATACGAGCGGGACGCTTTAATTTAAGTGCCGCAACTTCTTTTAATATTAAATCTGGATTTCTTTCGTAATCAATTCTGATCCGAGTTGAAAGAAAACTAATATTTAAATCAACATCAAATTTATTAATTAATGTTGTTTTTCCGGTTTGCCGTGGCCCCAAAAGAAGAATACTTTTTCCTTTGGACCACATACGTTGAATTGAATCAAAAATTATACGCTTTACCATGCTTTCAAATTTCCAGGAAATTTGAAAGCATGTCAAACAAAAAATAAAATAGAGTTATAATATATCTTTTGAAGCAAACTTACAATTTAGGATTTTACAAATTATTTACATTCAATTGACAATTGATATCTAGTGGTAGTGTAACTTCATAAAAGTTATAAAAAATCTAACTTTTTTCTAAAGTTTATTAAAGTATAAATAGGTATTTAAATAATGTACAAATTGCACTGGTCTAAGGGTTATTTTTTAATTTTAAGTAAAGCGGTTGGGCTTTTGCTAATCATACTTAGTGTAGGTTATATAGTTATTAGTGAAAATTTTATTTATTTCAAATACCAAGATGAAAATTTTAAGAATACCATAAATGAATTTACAAAAACAAGAAAACCTATCGTTTCAATTAATTTTTGGGCGCTTTATGGGGCAAACAGCAAGTTTGAAGTTCTACACCCACTTTTAAATAGTTATACTTTAAAAGTGCGAGATGAAAATCCATCATGCATTGATGATTTCACTGAATTATCAAATAAAAAAATAAAAATCGAAAACAGACCTATAATCAGTAAATTTAGAAATTCAATTTTGAATAATGATTTCATAGAAGGTAACCAAGGCCACCGAAAATTAATGATCTTAGAAGATTTTCTAAATTTTAATAAGAAATTACCTGAAGATTTTATTTCAAAGCCGCCATACATAGATGAATGGAATCAAAGTTTTGCTTACTCCTTGGTTCAAAAAGCAAATTCGACTTACAATGATAAAAAATGGGTTGAACAACACTTAGCTTTTTTTAAAATATCTGAGTTAAAAAATATTCTATCACAGTATAAAATTACAGATTTAAAATATAATATCATTTCAAAATTAACTGAAGTTGAAGTGGAAGAAATCATTAAAGCATCTCCATTAGTTTTAACTAGTGAATATCTTTTTTTAAAAAGCCAATCTAGATTTGGTTTTACTCCCCTTATTTATTGGGTGTTTGATCTCAAGGAGTTTAAAGAAGAGCTTAAAAAAAGTAAATTTGACTTAGTATTCTTTTCTGAAGAATCTTTATGTCTACAAAAAATGGGTAATGGCTGTTGGACTTATAATTCAAAGCATGCGATGAATTATTTATACCGATACTCTTTAATAATAATAATATTAATTCTAATTATAATATTAATATTTGTAGGATTATATTTTAAATCACAATATCAAAAAAATAAACAGCAAATTCGAAATAGAATGGCATTGCAAGTTTTAAGTCACGAATTTAGAACACCTGTAAGTTCAATGTTATTATTAATTGAACAACTTACCAAAAGTTATAACAAGTTTGAAACGAAGGAGTCAGATTTAATAACTCGTTTATCTGGAGATATATATAAATTGCAAAGAGTAGTTGAGCTAAGTAGAACTTATTTACAAGCTGAAAGGCACAGAGTTGTATTTCGTAATATAGAAATTGAATCCATAAATAACTGGATAGTTGATCTTACATCTGAATTAAATTCTCAAATAAATTATGACTTATTAAAGCAAGATCAAGCTTTAATAATAGACCCGTATTGGCTTAAATTTATTTTAACAAACTTAATACAAAATGGAGTTCAGCATGGAAAAGTTCCAATACTCATAAGGATTACTAAGCTCAATTCAAAATTAGCAATAACCGTAGAAGATCAAGGACACTGTGAATTTTCAACTCTAAATCAAATGACTACTGAGTTTGTAAAGAGTGGCAAGAGTACAGGAATGGGTCTTGGATTAAATATCATTAAATTTATAATTGATGATTGGGGTGGAGAATTTGTATTTTCTAAAAACCCAACTGCATTTTCAATAATATTAAATGAGAAAGGCCCTTCATAATATGTCAAAAATTTTATTAATCGAAGATCATGAAAATATTAGTTTATCTATTAAAGAATGCCTACTCGTTGAGGGGCATGCAGTATTTACCGCAAATTCAATAAAATTGGCAAACGAAAACTTATTGAGAGAACCAGATCTAATTATCCTTGATTGGATGCTCCCAGACGGACAAGGATTAGATTTTTTACGTGAACTAAGAAGTCAAGGTTATAAAATTCCCGTTATATTTTTAACAGCCAGAATTGAGTTAGTAGATAAAGTTCTTGGATTAGAAATGGGAGCAAACGATTATATGACAAAACCTTTCGAATCTAGGGAGTTATTAGCACGTATAAGAGTCCAATTGAGGGGTCAAAACTTAACAGAACAAAATAATATTTTAAAAGTAGGTTCTTTAACTATTGATAAAGTTCGACATAAAGTAAATTTTAAAAATAATGAAATTGATCTTGTAAAAAAAGAATACGAATTACTACTTTTACTTGCAGAGAGTCCTGAAAAAGTTTTTTCCAGAGATGAAATTTTAAATAAAGTCTGGGGATACGAAATTTATCCAACAACAAGAACTGTAGATGCTCATATAATGCTAATAAGACAAAAAATAAACAATGATTTAATAGAAACAATCAGGGCTGTCGGCTATCGCTTAACCCCTTTATAAAAAAATAAGTATTTTTGTTTTATCATTTGTAAACTTTAATTTTCTAATAAATTACAGTTTCAAGACAAACAAAATAATTCTATCGGGTATATTATTTTTATAGTTGCAATCAAGCAATTATAATATTCCTTCAGGGGGTAAAATGAAAAAAATAATAAGTCCTATCAAGTTAACCTTAGTCCTAAGTTTTATGTTTTTAACGAGTTATAATATATTGTATGCCGGTGAAAATAATAAAATAGAAAATAGCATTATCGCAGGTCCAGAAGATGCGCCAGTAACTATCGAAGAGTTTTCTGATTTTGAATGTCCATATTGCAGAAAAGGGTCACAAACAATTCATGAAGTATTAAAAAACTATAATGGAAAAGTAAATTTGATTTTTAGACATCTATTAATACCTGGTCATGCAAATTCACCAATTGCCGCAAAAGCATTTATCGCAGTTAGTTTGCAAAGTCCACAGCTCGCATATGAATATCAAAGAATGATTTTTGCGAATCAAGAAGACTTTGTAAAAAAAGGCGAAAATTATTTGTATTCAATAGCTGAAAAACTAGGTTTAAACATAAACCAATTAAAAATCGATATGGAAAGTGAAATTGTTAAAAAAACCATTGAAAATGATATGGAACTTGCAAAAAAATATAATTTTCAAGGAACACCATCGTTTAAAATTGGTAATGATAAAATTATTGGAGCATATCCCTATGAAGAATTTAAGAAAATAATAGATAAGCAGTTAGGGATATAATATACATAATTAGCTAATGATTAAAAATAATTTCTGAAAAAAAAGTAATTTAATAAAATTCAAAGTAGTTACCACTTAAGTTATAGAATTTATAAATTTAATGGTAATTACTTAGAATGTTCTAAATTAATGCCATTGGTACAATTTTAAATTTTAACATTCTTTTTGATGTAATAGTTCATGACACTATTTAGCTGAAAAGAATTTGAAATTAAATTAGATGAACATTTTTTTATTTTCTTATAAAAAATAAAGTATTTCATATAAATTGATTTTACAATATTATGAGTAAGTAAATAAGCAATTTTGTAGATTTACTTAAACTGGATTTTAGTTATGATTAAAATTATTAAATCTAAAGAGTATAAAAATATGCCATGGAAAAATGGCTTAGGTACAACTTATGAAGTTGCAATTTATCCAAAAGAAGCTCAGTTAGTGAAATGTGATTTTCAATGGCGCTTAAGTTCAGCTCATATTTTAAATAATAATTCGTTTTCAACTTTTAATGGTTACTCACGAATTTTAATAGTTTGGAAGGGGGATGGTTTAATTTTAAATGATAAAAAACTTTTACCAATGGTTCCTTACCAATTTTCTGGTGATGATAAAATTGATTGTAGTCTCATAAAAGATGAAGTTTTTGATCTTGGCTTAATTTACAAAAGTACCGAATTTAATGCTTCAATAAAAGTATATAATTTCTCTGCAAATCAGAATTTTGTTAATTTGAACTTAGATGATGAAGTTAATTTTATATTTTGTTCTAGTTGTAAACTTACAGTACATGCTGCCCCAGACATGAAGAATCAAAATGAAATTAAAAATTTGAATAAAAAAGTAAATGATTACAATTTTAATAAGTTTTATTTAAATATTATGGATACAGCGCAAGTTTCTGGAAAAATTACAGTAAATTTAATAGAACAAAGTCAAATAAATGTGATGGCACAGTTTATTCTTATTAGTATTAAAAAACTGAATTATTGAATTAATATAAATTTTATGATAGTAGCATAAAATGAAAACTTTAGATCATGTAAAATCAACTACAAATCAATCAGCAGAATCCGTTGGAACTAATTTTGATGAAGCAAGTTTAAAACTTGCCCGTGATAAAACTCTACAAGTAATTATTGAGTCCAGTAAGCAAATCAAACCTGGCTGCTCTGAGAAAGAAGGTCGTAAGATTGTGTCAGAAGTTCAATCCCAATTAGGTGCACCCAAATCCTGGCATCCACCTCAAATTCGTTTCGGAGAAAATACCCTATTACCCTTTGGAAAATTAGGTCTTGAAAATCCTATTTTAAAAGAAGACGATATTTTTTTTATTGATATAGGTCCCATTTTTGATGGATATGAAGGTGATGTAGGTAGGACTTTTTCAATCGGCAACAATTCAATTATGCAGGCATGTGTAAATGACGTCGAGCAAATTTGGCATGAAGTTCATGAGCATTGGAGGGTAAACAATATTAGTGGAGTGGCACTTTATGAAATTGCAAAAAAGGTGACACAAGAAAAAGGTTGGTTATTAAACCTTGAAAAAGCAAACGGGCATCGAATAAGTGATTTTCCCCACGCTGCCAAAATCAGAAGTTCAATAGACTCCTTAGATTATAAGCCAAGTCCAAATCGTTGGATTTTAGAAATTCAAATCAGACACCCAAGGTTACCAATAGGTGCTTTTTACGAAGATCTATTGAAATGAAAAATCTGATTGATTTTCAAGTACTGATTTGAAGACTTAATAAATTCAATTTAATCTAAAAGTTGAATAATTGGTTTAGTATTACCTTCAAAGGCTGGACAAGTTACTTCATAATAGTCAGATCGCTCTACTGTATAGTTTAATATTTTTTCTTCAGGTAATTTTTTAATTAGATTACTTTTAAGTATTTTGGGAATATAAATTTTTGACTTTACAATTGGATCTAAACTTAGATCATCCGTATTTTCTTCACTTATATAGTGATTAACCTGCTCCAATAATTTCTTTGTTAATTTATTTTCAAAACAATATGTATAAAGATCTTCCTTCATCTCAAGTAAATTAAATTTTGTAAAGTCAGAGAATGCAACAAATGGACAAGCAATATTTCCAGCTAACATCCCAATCGGTCCGTTGTAAGAATTGACATCGTCAAAACAGCTGTAGTACTTTGCACTCCACTTTGAGTCATCTATATTTATCTGTTCTAGTTTTGAAATTGAATTAAAAAATTCAATTTTATTTATATTATCGGCAGAAGTAAATTCTTCTGAATAAGAAGTTTGGAAATAAATTGAAATTATTAAAAATGTAATTATTTTACGAGTTTTCATTATCAAATCCTATCGCATAAATGTTGATTTATATTTGGAGGTTCATATAAATTTACGTTTGAAGTAATATAACAAAGATTGAATTTTAAATATAGATGTTATTATATTGACAAAATGGCAAGATTTGTCAGTGCAAGAAACCTCCATAATAAAGCGAAATGATTTCGAATAATTGAGACTTTTCCAAGACTTCCAGTTGTTATTTTTTTTAACGGAAATCTGCTACTTAATGATTTGTTACCAGCTTTGAATATAACATTGATTTAAAAAAATTAATTTCTTCCTTTAAATGCCAACTTTCAATCCAATAAAAATTTTCATTTTCAACATGGTAAAGTACTAATAATGACCTTTTGTTTTTTACACGTCTTTTGAAGTAATTTTAGGTTTCTATTCAAGATAAGATGACTCATTAGCTATATTTGAAATCATTTTCTTTCCTACATATCTTTTGTGAAAGTATTCTAAATTTTAAGCAACTTTGCGTTATAACAAGTAAAAAAATGATTAGACCCGGCGCGGGTAGTCGTGTTAACTACCCCTCAAACGATCTTCAATTTTTGAAGATTTTTATTTAATACACACTTTCTGATACATTCTGGTCTTAAAGACGTCATGGTCTTTAAGCCTAACCAATTTTTGGTCACTTTCAGAGAGGCGGCAAACCAGAAGGAGATTACCATGGCACAAGTTACTATGAAAGAAATGCTCGATGCGGGCGTACACTTTGGACACCAAACACAACGTTGGAATCCAAAAATGAAACCTTATGTATACACTGCAAGAGGTGGAATACATATCATAAACCTACAAAAAACAGTTGTAAAAGCTAATGCTGCTGCAGATTTCGTAAAAGAAATGGCTGCTAACGGCGGTAAAATGATTTTTGTTGGTACAAAAAAACAAGCTATTGAACCAGTTCAAGAAGCTGCAAAAAAATGTAACCAATTTTATGTTGCAAAAAGATGGTTGGGTGGAACTTTAACAAACTTCCAAACAATTAAATCATCAATTGATCGTCTTAAAAAAATCGATCATATGCGTGAAAAAGGTGAAATGGAACTTTTCACTAAAAAAGAACGCGGCCAAATGGATAAAGAATACATTAAATTAACTGAATATTTAAATGGAATTAAAGACCTTAAAGAAACTCCAAAATGTTTATTTGTAGTTGATTTATGTAAAGAGCACATTGCTGTTGAAGAAGCTCGTCGTTTAAAAATCCCAGTTGTTGGTATCGCAGATACTAACTCAAATCCTGAAAACATCGATTTCCCAATTCCAGGAAATGATGATGCAATCAGATCAATTAAATTATTTGCTAACTTAATTGCTGATGCTTACCTTGAGGGTGCTAAAGAATACGATTCTAAATTAAGAACTCAAACAGATAAAGCTTCTGATTCTAAAGACCACAAAGAAGAAGTTGTTGAAAAACGACGTGCAAAACCAGGTAAAAGAGAAGAAAAAGCTGCTCCTTCAGCAGGTCCTACAGTTGTTAAAGTTCAAAAACAACGTAAACTTGTTGCTGCTGGTATGGCTGAAAAAATCGAAATCGAAGCAGAACTAGAAAATCAAGATCAAGAAGTTAAGGAAGAAGAATAATCTTAATTACTAATCTTAGATAATAGATTGCTCTAATAGATTATGCTGACCTAAATAAATCTACTTCAATTATTAAATATAAATATTGGCGGCTTCATTGTTACGGGGCCGCTTAAATTCGGTTCAAATTAAAATTTCAGGAGATTAAAAATGAGTATTACAGCTTCAATGGTGAAAGAACTTAGAGAAAAAACAAGTGCAGGAATGTTAGATTGCAAAAAAGCTTTAGAAGAGAACGGCGGAAACTTCGAAGCAGCAGTTGATTGGTTAAGAAAAAAAGGTCTTTCTGCCGCTGCAAAAAAAGCAGATCGTTTAGCTAGTGAAGGCTTAGTTCAAGCATTTAAAACTGCAAATGGAAGTGTTGCTGTGGTTCTAGAAGTTAACTCTGAAACTGACTTTGTTGCTAGAAACGATGGATTCAAAACTTTCGTAAATGATTTGGCTGCTCATATCGCAGAGAAATCTGAGGCAGGCATAGTTGAACCTGCAACTGCAATATTAGATCAACCATATTTTAAAAACCCTTCTCAAACAGTAAACGATTTTTTAAAAACAACGATTGCAACAATAGGCGAAAATTTAGTTGTTAGAAGATATGCAAAATTTGTTGCTGATAATTCAATGGCACATACTTATATTCATGGAGATGGTAAGATTGGTGTTGTTATTGATGTTGCTTGCGACAATGCATCTGCATTAACAAAAGATGAATTTAAAGGATTTGTAAATGATGTGGCTCTTCACATTGCAGCAATGAACCCAATGGCAATCTCTGATGCAGAAATCCCTACAGATGCAAAAACAAGAGAAAGAGAAGTCTTGGTTGGGAAAGCTCAAGAGCAAGGTAAAAAAGCAGAAATGATCGAAAAAATTGTAGATGGTCAAATGAGAAAATGGTTAGCTGAAAATTGTTTATTAGATCAAGTTTTTGTTAAAAATCCAGACTTAACTGTTTCTGCTTACCTTAAACAAACAGCTGCAAAAGTTGGTGGTAATATTACAATTAAAAAATTTGTAAGATTTGAATTAGGTGCAGGACTTCAGAAAAAACAAGATAATTTTGCTGAGGAAGTTGCTGCTCAAATGAAAGGTCGCTAATAGTGACAAAACCTTCATATAAAAGAATATTGATTAAATTAAGTGGTGAAGCCCTTGCTGGAAAGCAGGGGACTGGAATCCATACAGCAACAATAAAACAGATTGCAAGTGATGTGGCCGCTGCTCATCATGAAGGTGTCCAGATTGGTGTAGTTATAGGGGGAGGCAATATTTTTAGAGGTGTTGCCGCTTCTACAGAAGGAATGGATAGAGCTAGTTCTGACTATATGGGAATGCTTGCCACTTGTATAAATGCCCTTGCATTACAAGATGCTTTAGAAAAAGAAGGCATTCCAACTCGAGTTCAAACAGCAATTGAAATGAACGAAATTGCAGAGCCTTTTATTCGACGTAAAGCCATTCGACATCTAGAAAAAAATAGAGTTGTTATTTTTGCTGGTGGTACTGGAAACCCTTATTTTACCACTGATACTGCTGCAGCTTTGAGAGCGGCTGAAATTAATGCAGATATCATTATGAAGGCCACTAAAGTCGATGGCATTTATGATAAAGACCCGGCTAAGCATAACGATGCAAAAATGTATAAAGAAATTACTTATATTGAGGTTTTAAATAAAGGTCTTAAAGTAATGGATTCAACTGCTGTAAGTTTATGTATGGACAATAAGTTACCAATTTTAACTTTTAATTTATTTACATCAGGTAATATTTTAAAAGCTGTTAAAGGGGAGCTCATTGGTACGATCGTGAGAAACTAACCATCTAAGTGTTTTACTAACAAAGGAAGAGTTTTATATGATTGCAAACTTAAAACAAACTACTCAAGAAAAAATGGAAAAAGGTCTTCAAGGACTAATTAATGAATTAAAAAAAATTCGAACAGGACGAGCACAAGTAACAATGCTTGATTCAGTTCGTGTTAATTATTATGGAAATATGTCGCCCCTGTCTCAAGTTGCATCTGTATCAACTCCTGATGCAAAATCTTTTTTAATTGCTCCTTGGGAAGCCTCAATGTTGAAAGAAATTGAATCTGCAATTATTAAAAGTGATGTTGGAATGACTCCTATTAATGATGGAAAAGTAATTCGTTTAAAAGTTCCAGATTTAACTGAACAACGCAGAAAAGACTTAGTTAAGCAAACCAAAAAAACAGTGGAAGATGCTAAAGTTGCTATTAGAATGGCTCGCAGAGATGCTAATGAAGAATTAAAAAAGGCATTAAAAGATAAAGCTATTAGTGAAGATGAAAATAAAAAATCAGAAACTGATATCCAAAAACTCACAGATGATTATATTAAAAAAGTTGATGCTATTTCTGATGAAAAAGAAAAAAGTATCATGACTATTTAGTATAATTATTTATTTTTGAATTTAAATAAATGAAGAAATTTCCTCATCATATTGCAATTATAATGGACGGTAATGGACGCTGGGCACAGGTACAAAATAAACCCAGAGTCTATGGCCACATTAAGGGTGCAAGAGTTGCTAAACAAATAATAACCAGGGCGGTTGAACTTAAAATTTCAAGTTTAACTTTATATACTTTTTCAACGGAAAACTGGTCTCGTCCTATAGAAGAGGTTTCATTTTTAATGACACTTCTAAATCGTTATCTTATTCGTCAGCGAAAAAAATTGGTCGATCAAAATATAAAATTTAATGTAATTGGTGATATCTCCAAACTACCTTCTCAAGTTATTGATCAAATAAAAATATGCAAAGAGATTACAGAAAATAATAATGGGTTAAATTTAACTTTTGCTCTTAACTATGGTGGACGACAAGAAATTGTCGAGGCAGTTAAAAACATTACTTCAAAAGTAAAATCAGGAAACTTATCAATTGATCAAATAAATGAAGATTTGGTAAACTCAACTATAATTAATAATTCTGTTGATGCTCCCGATTTATTAATTCGTACAAGTGGTGAACTTCGCCTTTCTAATTTTTTAATTTGGCAATCAGCTTATAGTGAATTTTATTTTACAGACGTACTTTGGCCTGAGTTTTCTGTAAAGGATCTTGAACTTGCAATTTATAATTTTCAATGCAGAGAAAGAAGATTTGGCAAAGTTTCTGCACAAGTGGGTTTACATGAAGACATTATCACAGAAATCTAATTTTCAAATTCGAGTTATTTCTGCATTACTTTTTTTTGCAATAATTATTGCGGGCTATTACTTTTTAGGTAATTCAGGTTTGCTATTTATTGGACTTGTAGTTTCAGCGTTTTTAATTTTAGAAGGTGGCAATTTATTAGGAATGAACCAAGTCCCCTCAAAATTTTTAAAATTTTATTTTTACTTTTCTACATCAATTATTCTATTTATTTATTTGTTTATTTCAATTCAATTTACGTTGCTATTTTTTACAATATTTGCACTTTTCTTTTTTGTAATTTCGCTTTCTTACGGTGTTCATAAAACTGAAGATATTACTTATGTACTTCAATACCAATTAAAAACTTTATTAGGATGGATTTACTTAGGCTTATTACCTGCAATGTGTTTAGAAATATTACTTAAGCCAAAAGGAGATTTTTGGTTTTTGTTTTTACTAGCAATTGTATTTGCAGGAGATATTATGGCTTATATAATTGGAAAATTATTTGGCAGTCATTTAGTACTTCCACTCATATCACCCAAAAAAACTTGGGAAGGGGTACTGGGTGGCTGGCTGGGATCCACAACAATTTCATTGATTGTTTGGAAATTTAATTTTCAAAATGTAAGTATTTTTCAAATAATATTTTGCGCAACTGCTGTTAGTTTTTTTGCTCAAGGTGGAGATTTTTTTGAATCCCTTCTCAAGAGAATAACAAATGTAAAGGACTCAGGTTCAATTATGCCGGGGCATGGTGGATTATTAGATAGAACTGATGGGTTACTTTTTGCTTCGCCAATAATGGCATATTTTATTTCACAATATGAACGATTTTTTAGAGTATTAAATGCAAAAGTACGAAACACAAACTAAAGTTTGTGTTTTCATGATAGCCTTATGATCTTGGATCAAATAAGGTGCGACGAATTTGTTGTGCTTCCTCTGGTAGTTTTTTAAAACAATTAAAACTTATAGAATTAATATTAAATTTAGAATCTCCAAATAAAAATACTAATGGAACATGTTTCCAATGTCTTAAATCAGGTTCCATCGTATGGGCTACAATATCAGTAGATTTAGACATTATAGTTGCCCCAGCTTCAATTGAAGCTTTGCAGATTTCGCCGCCATTAGCTCTGCCATTACCACTTCCAATTGCACAACCACCAAAAATAATAGCTCCCCCTAGAGAAACAGTCGCTATTCCATATGTTAAACCCGCAGGTAATCTAGCCCAACTTTTAAAATTTAATAATGGATGGTAATCAGTATGATATCTTAAATTTATTTTATTAAACCAACTTTTTGTAGATAGAATAAAATTTGAATTATCTTCTTCGGTGCAAAATTGAGGAAATTCAGATTTAGTAGTTATTGTATAATTATTATGGCTAGAGAAATTTACGAAGTTAGGCTTCCAGTCCAGTTCAGGAAAGTATCCAAGTGCTTTTATAATAAATTTTCTGTTTTTATGAGAATCAATTTCTGAAATTCGATTTTCCGCATATTTTTTAATATCAAATTCATTTTTGTCAGTACTTAATTCGGCAATTTTATTCCAAAAAGGTCGACTATCAATTTGAATATCCAAAGTATCTGCGAGAGTAGCTTGAAGAATTAAAATTGTTAGATCATTCCCATAATTGTATAGTTGTGCCTGGGTATCATCAATTGACTTTAAAAATTCAACTCTTGCACTTATTCGATCATTTTTTTGATAATAACTGAGACTGATTAGTAATGAGAGATAAGCTCGTTCATGGGATTCTAAAGTATATTCTGTAAAAGTTCCTTCAGGGAAAAAAACTTCTGAAACTTCTGCTGTTAAGGAGTATAATTTGTCGCGGCTTTGAGTTCTGAGTTTTGGGCCGAGTAAAATAACTTCATCATAACATTTTTTAAAGTATAGTTCTGAAATGTCATCTAATTTTTCAATAACATTATCTTGATTAAAAAATTTTGAGATCTGAGAACAATCTGAAGAACTAATTTTGGTAAAATGAGAACTAGTTTGGCATCCATAAATTAAATGTAAAAAACAGTTTATTGTTAAGATAACAAAACAATTACGAAGGTTAAAATTTATAAACTTAAAATATTTAGATATTAAGGAATCCATAGCGATATAATAGTAAAAATTTATCAATAATTGCAAGAAATTGCATTGGCCAGTTTGAGTTGAAAATGATTTGGTAAAGGTCTAGGTCAAGTATTCTTGACAAATAACCAGGAAAATACAAAGCGGTTTAAATATCGCGAAGCGATCAGACTTAAGCATAGCAGTAAAGCGGGGTGATTGAAAATCACCCCCAACAAGCAAGAAAATAACTGCTAAAGATTATGTCTGATATAATCGCGAAGCGATCAGACTTAATCTTTAGCAGTTATTTCCAGACTTCATGCAAAAAAATAACAATTTTCATTCATATTAATACTCAACTTATATTAATATGGATGAGTATAAATTGTTATAGCATAGGATCTAATTTTTTGCAGTCATAATTTGAGTCAAAGTCTCAGTACGATAAAAACTCAAATTGTGACTGTAGTAAAAATATCTAAAATTCGTAAAGGAGTTACGTGGAATTAATCACTTCAATTTTTCAACAAGGATATAGTGTCATCGTGCCTTTCATACTTTTATTGGGTTTGCTAATTTTTGTTCATGAACTTGGACATTTTTTAGTTGCTAAGTATTTTGGTGTACGAGTGGAAGTTTTTAGTATTGGATTTGGAAAAAAAATATTTTCTTTTAAAAGAGGTGATACAACTTATGCCCTAAGTTTGTTTCCATTAGGTGGATATGTAAAAATGTTTGGTGATGAGGTCGGCGCGGAAGTAGATCCTGCAGATAAACCTTTTTCATTTGTACATAAACCAGTTCTTCAAAGAATGGCCGTTGTTCTTGCTGGGCCAATGATGAATTTATTTTTTGCGATTTTTCTTTACTTAATTATTGTTATGGTTGGTGAGGATGTTAAAGCTCCAATTGTAGGGGATATACATCCCACCTCAATTGCGTATCAAACGGGTTTCCGTGACGGTGATCGTGTTTTAAAAATAGGAAATGAGAAAGTACAATCTTGGAATGATATTCAAGAAATGCTTTCTAAGTATATAGGTGCAACAGTAGACGTAGAAGTTTCCCGTGCAGAAACACATCAAAATGAAATTTTAAAAGTAAATCCAGTAGCGGCACCGAATCCACTTATAGTTGCACTTCATTCGACAATTGGTGATGTGCAAGGTTTATCAAATATAACACTTGCACCGATGATAGGTGTTTCAATTAATAATTTAAAAAGTAATTCAGGTATAAATATTGCTGGTTTAAAGACTGGTGATTATATAAACAAAGTTAATGAAATTGATATTAAATCATTTCGTGAACTAAGAAAAACTTTACTCTCATTACAGGGTAAAGAAGTGCAAATTTCTGGAGAACGAATGAAACCAGAGATTGATACTTCAAAAGTGGAAGGCAAAACAAAAGAAGAAGTAACAGAAAAGTTTACATTAAATATTAAATTACCAGAGTTGAAATCTGAAAATGATTTTTGGTTTGAACGATCAGATTTATATTTAGCTAAAGTAATGCCTGATACTCCGGCTTCTAAAGCTGGAATAAAATCTGGTGATCGAATGCTTTCTATAAATGGATTAGGATTGGATCGCTGGGAAGATGTACAATCACAAATTAAGAACTATAAAGAGAGTTCTGGACCTCTAAAAATTGAAATTTCTCGTGATGGTCAAAAATTATTATTTGATTTAGAACCTGAGTTTTCTGAAACCATGAGTCCCCAAGGTATGCATGAAAAAAGATTTACGATTGGGATTGTTCCATGGTATGCACAAACTCCTCCATTGGTAGAAAAATTAATACAAGATAACTTATGGTCAGGTTTTAAGCGAAGTATTTTTAAAACCTATGAAGTTACAATTATGACCTTAAATGGTTTTGTGAAACTTTTTAAATCTCAGATCTCATCTAAAAATATTGGTGGAATTATTTCTATTGGGCAGGCAGCAAGTGAGACTTTCAAGATGGGTTGGATGCAATTTTTAACAATGATGGCCCTAGTGTCTGTAAATTTATTTGTATTGAATTTATTACCTGTTCCTGTGTTAGATGGTGGACATATGGTTTTTTATACTATTGAAGTACTCAAAGGTTCTCCTCTCAGTCTTAAAAAAATGGAGTTAGCTCAAAGAGTGGGAATAGTTTTGCTGATGAGTTTGATGGTATTTTCATTATTTAATGATTTTTCTAGAATATTTTCTTCATTCTAAGAAATTATAAAAATGTCAAATCAGTTATCACAACATTATATATTGAGTTTAGATTCCAGCATGACAGTTGCCTCAGTCAGTTTGGGCGCTGGAGGTGTTTTGATTGACTCAATAGTTCTTACACGTCAGAAAAGTCATAGTGAGCAAATCAATAAAGCTATTGAATTATTACTTTCTAAAAATTGTGTTTTATTTTCACAAGTCTGTGCTGTTGCTGTAACAGAAGGACCTGGTAGTTTTACTGGACTTCGTATAGCTGGAAATATAGCTAAAACAATTTGTTATTGTTTAAATATTCCAATGATTGTTTTAAATTCTTTAGATATTTTAAAAACTCATACACTGAATCAAATTAATAGTTCATTAAAAGATGCTTGTATTAAAAAATTTACTAAACAAAATTTTGAAAATGAAAATACTATTATATGTTCTATGGTGAATGCATTTAAGCAAATGGTTTTTGTTTCTGTAGACCAATTAAACGGAACAATAATTTTACCTCCAACACTTATGACTTTGGATGAAGTCATGCAATATTTAATTACTTCTTATAGTTCCAGTTCAATTTTAATCGTGGGTGATGGCTTTGATTATTATGAGCTAGATTGGAGTAAGGATTTTTTAAATTTACTTTTGATAAGACCTAAAGATGAATATAAACCCCAACTCGACTATCCATCAGTCGATCAAATCACAATATCCTCTTTTGAAAAATATAAAACAGACACTACTATTGACTGGAAAGAGTTTTTGCCCCTTTATTTAAAACATTCAGAAGCCGAAGAGAACCTCAGATTAGGTAAATTAAAATTTAGAAATATTGGTGATATCTAAATTGTAAATTTCAAAGAGGTTCATGGTGTCTTTACATAAAGAAAAAGTCGTTCAATTTGATAAAACAAAAGTTAATCATACTAATTATCAACCCCAAGTCATATCTATTTGCTCAGGCAAGGGTGGTGTCGGCAAAAGTTTTATTGCCTCATCACTTGCAATTACTTTAGCTAAATCTGGAGTTAATGTAGTTTTAATTGATTTTGATATGAATGGAGGAAATCTTCATAGTTGGTTAGGGCAATCTCCAACATGTCCTAATTTAAGTCATTACTTTAAAAATAAAAATATTACGCTTAAAGAAATTCAAAAAAATACTGTTTTGGATAAATTAAAAGTTGTACATGGTTTTTGGCCAATGTGGTCCTTAGATCCTGTTCAAGATAATGAGCTAAACAAATTATTGATTGAAGTCAAATCACTAAATACAGATGTTGTGATTGTTGATGTTGGCACAGGATTAACTCCATATTCATGGGAGTTTTTAAAAATTTCAGATCAAAAATTGCTAATAACTACTTCTGAGCCTATTAGTATTGAAAAAACATATCGATGGATTGAAAAATTTATTGTTCAAACATTAAAAGATAAAAATGCAAATGTATATAATGAAGAAGAGATTTGGAAAAAGTGGTTCAGTCGCAAAGAAAAAATTTCTCAAATTTTTGAGTTGAGAGAATTTATCGAAAAAGAATCAAATTTAAAAAGTGCAACTATTGAAGATGTTGTCCCTCACTTGATGGGCCCAATCCAATTGATTTTTAATCAAACTCGAAATTTTGAAGATGAACATATGGGTATTTCGATGAAAAGTGTTGTAAATAAAAATTATTACACTCAATTAGATTATTTAGGTTTTATTCAATTTGATAATAGTGTTTGGCAATGCTCTAGGCAAAAAGATCCAGTTTTAATTACTCAGCCCTATAGTCCCCAGGTTGGTCAATTTTTAACTTTATCAAAGCAAATTATGTTATATAAACAAGTTAAGCTTTCTGCGGCGGCTTAATTTTATAAAAACTAGCCTTTGATCTATATATTATGCTTGTGGTTGATCATACTTCATTCAAGCTTTAAAATAAGGATATGATTGAACATTTTACTGGTACTTACTACGATATTTTAGAAGTTAAAAAAGATGCTCCTCAAAATGAAATTAGCAGAGCGTACGAGAGGGCAAAGATCACGTATTCTACTGAAAACCCTGCTCTCTATACAGTTTTTTCAATTGAAGAAGCGCGACAACTCACTCAAGTTATTGAAGAGGCCTTTGCAATACTAGGAAATAATGTTTTTAGAATTCGCTATGATGACTTGCTGGGTGATCCTACAGTTGATCATAATTCTTTGAATTACAATACCATTGTAGGTACAACCGTTATAAATCCATCAACTCTAGACAAGCAAAAAGTAAATTATAAAGCAAACTATTCAAAAAATGATTCATTTGAAACTGAAATACAGAGAACATCAATTTGGGATGGTTCAATGATTAAAAAAGTCCGAGAATATAAAAATATTTCGGTAGAAAAAATGTGTGAAATTACTCGAATAAATCAAAGTTATTTAATGTCTATTGAAAAAAACGATTGGAAAAATCTACCAGTTCCAGTTTTTATTCGAGGATTTATAATTCAAATTGCCAGAGTTTTAAATTTGGATGAAAAAAAAGTTGCCGATTCTTTTATGAATTTTTACAAACAACAAGTTGGAAAAGCTTAAGTTTCAAATTATTAGGTTTAGGTGGTTATTCAAAATCTTATATTTTGAATAACCAATCAACCCTTCTTAAACAATTATAATTGTTTTACTCAACATCAATATTTAATGCTTTTAAATCACTTGCCGATTTAAAATGGTCTTGATCTTCTTCCATTAGTTTTACAGGAATCCAAGTGTAGTGACCTTCGTTACAACGAGCATAATAATATTCGTCTAATGGGGTATCGTTAGAATATATATCATCATCTAGATTTTCAGCAGGTGAAGACGCTGTTACTTCACTAAAATCACTTTTAGATTCTTTGCTGCTTGGGCAAGTAATGTCGAAAACTCTAATCCCACTTTGAACTAAACAAATTGAAAGTTCTGAGTTTGCTAATTCAAAAAGGATATCCCCTTTTTTACTTTGGTAGAGTAATCGAATAACTTCTAATGATTAAGTCTGATTGCTTTGCAAGTATATCAGACTTAATCAAAAACAGTTACTTTCTTGTTTGTTGTGAGAGATCTTCAATTACCCCTCCCCATATTATCAATTTTAAATGAAATATAAAAAAATTTATATTCACTGACTTTCAATCGCAATTGTGATATTCTGTCGAGGGTTTTAATTGTAAAACTTGATAAATAGTAATTTATTATTTATCAAAATTTAATAAACTAGATAGAAATATGAATAATTGCAAATTTAAATTAATAATTGATGATCAACATGCTAATCTGAGGATTGATAAATATTTAGGTTCAGTTGAGCAAATTGGTACTCGAACTCGTGCTACTTATTTAATAGAGCAAAAAAAAGTTAGCGTAAATGGTGAAATAGTTGTTAAAAATTCTTTGTGTTTAAAAACTAATGATACTGTTGAAATAGATTTAGCTGGAGAAATGACATCATCGTCATCATTATTGTCAGACTCAAAGCTCATACCATTAAATATTCCGCTGGAGATTGTTTATGAGGATTCTTTTTTACTAGTAATAAACAAGCCCTCAGGTTTAGTTGTCCATCCTGCTGCTGGGCATGAACAAGATACTTTGGTGAATGCACTTATTTATCATGTAAAAGATTTATCAATGAAGTTTGGGGAAAATAGACCTGGTATAGTACATCGACTTGATAAAGATACAAGTGGCTTGATGGTGATTGCAAAAAATGATCAAGTTCATGAAGCACTTACTGCTAAATTTAAAATTCGAGATATTCACAGATATTATCTCGCTGTTGCTATTGGTAATGTTCAACCACCTATTGGTACTATAAAAAGTTATTTAGCAAGACATCCAAGTGATCGAAAAAAATATGCTAGCCAAATTGGGATCGATAAAAAAATAATTCGAACAGAAATCTTTGATGAAAATAAAACTACAGGTAAATGGGCCATTACAAATTATAAAGTTTTGTCTAAATCTCAACGAGCAAAAGGGTTAACCTATTTAAGTTTAAAATTACATACAGGAAGAACCCATCAAATTCGAGTTCACATGTCTGAGCTTGGATTTCCATTATTAGCAGATGAAATTTATGGAGTTAAAAAATTAAGTATAAAAAAAGAATTAAATTGGCCGAGGTTAGCCTTGCATGCCGCGGAATTAGGTTTCGAACATCCAATCACTAAAAATAAATTATTTTTTAAGGCCCCGTGGCCAACAGACTTAATACAATTAATTCAAGATTTTGGTTTTGATCCAAATCCTGAATTAAAAAATTTTGTATAGTCTTGAACTTAATTTAATAAAAATTAAATTAAGTTCTAGTTCGTGATATTTAGATAACTCTGTTTATAAAAAAATCTTAGTTTCAAAATTAAATCTAATCTAATTTAATTTTAAAGCTATCGTAACTTAAAATGATTACTCTTTCTAAAAATTTAAAATGAATGTTAATTTTTTAAAAAAGATTAAGATTACAAACTTGATCTGCGTCAACATCAACAATCACTGTTTGACCTTTCTTTCCATCAAATTCTTTACTTAAAGAAGCAAAATTAAATAATTCATTTTCGACTTCTTTATTATCCTTCAATAATGTAATTGAAAACATTTTTTGATCGGTATACTTAGTGCAATTTTCTTTTCCATTTACTATATTTAACTCAACATGCTCTTTAACTGTATAGGATGCAGTATATGAAATTTCATTTTCAGAAGTCTTTTCAAGAAAAGACTTTAGTTCAGTACAATCATCTTTAAAAGATATTGACTGTAAAGTTTTAGGAAAGTTAATCGCTTTTGGAGTTACAATATTTGAAGAATCTAAAGTTGCACCATTTAAAGATGAGCCTGTGTAACTATTATTAAGAATGCATTTAATATTATCTGACTTAATTTTGCCATTGAAAGTTTCTTTATAAGTAATCCGACTTTGAGGATACTTATTTGTTGGTTCGCTACTAGCTAAAGACTTATAGCTTAAACCCATTACTAAATTCATTATTAGAATCGAACTTTTAATAACATTTAGGTTCATATTTTTTACTTTCATTTGATTTCTCCTATTATAGTTTTTAATTTGTAAAAGATGGATAATTCCATTTGGTATGTTAAATAATTGCAAATATATATTTGATTTTTTGCTTTGAAAAATAAGTCATAATATTAAACTGATTAATTGTTGCCCTTCCTCGATGAAATCCTGTCTACTTTTTACGTGACAAAATTCGACCTTCACAACTTTTTCTTTCTATAATTTTACCAGTCTTAGTAGACCAAATTTTCTCAGGATTATAGTCGAATTCATGCCATGAAGGTGTATGCAAATAAAGTCCTGGGGCACTTTTTTCAACCTTCTTTTCAAGAAAATTTGGATAAAAATTAATCCCATATCTATTGCCAGCATTTTGAATATCATCAAGATCTTGTGATTGTGGGCATTGATCTGCTGAAAATTTTAATTTTAATTTATTTGCAAATTCTGAATTATTAAAATTATCAAACTGTTCATGATAAATATAATAAGTCGCCAACTCTAAATCTTTATTAGTAAGACCAAGCCTATATCGCAAATTAGTATAACGAAGAGTTTCTTTAATAAATACGCCATGAATTTGATTTCTTCCTTGGATTTTATTTTTATGTAATCTAAGTAAAGCTTGGATTTGGAAATATACAATTCCCCTATTAAAGTACGCTATTTGGTTTTGATTCGAACTGGATATTTGAGTGGAATCTTTCAATTGAGGAATTTCAAATGCTGTTCCATAAAAACTAGCTTTTCCATTTCCCTGGTTTTCCAGGTTTGCCATTAATTCCTCTAAGTTTGGCATTCTCACAAATTCACAATCGGAAAAAGGTGACAAGAGTGGTTCACTAGCTATTTTTAGTAATCGTCGAGCTTCAGCAAACTCCGAGGTAAAAATCGTATTATTTCTGTTATAACCAGATACTCCATCTTTTGAATATACATTGTATGTATATTCTCTTAAGTTGCGATACTCTTCATCACTGCATTTTATATCAGAAATGATATCTGCTTCATTTGAAGAAACAAAGTTTAATTTACTTAATTCTTTTTGAGAGAGAATGTCTAAAAAATAAAATTTACCATCACTTGTAACTGCACCTTGAGCACCACCGGCGTCACCGCCACCATCAACAGCCAGTGCAAAAGGGAATACAAGTGTCAAAACAGTAGATAATAAAATCTTCTTTAAATGAAATTTAGTCTTCATAAGGTCTCCATTAGTTATGTGTTACAAATCTGAAGCCAATATAGCGCATCGCGTTTACTTGTTCCATATTATCTTTGTAAAGAAGAGAAGATTTTTATCACAAAATGTAAAGTTTTCTCCATAACCTTCCGAAATTATGTGTATATGTCTATTTTTCAATTTTCTTCTTATAGAACTTACTTAAAAGATTATATTGCCCATCTCCCTAAAAGAGGTCGTGGGGAGCTTTCAAAAATTGCAACTGAGATTAATATTCATCCAACACTTTTGAGCATGGTGATTTCAGGGGACCGTGAACTAACAGTTGAACAAGGATTCGATTTATCTAAATATTTGCAACATACGGATTTAGAATCAGAATATTTTCTACTTTTAGTCCAATTGGATCGAGCTGGGAATCAGCGATTAAAAACACATCTAAAAGAAAAGATTCAACGAATAAAATCAGAAGCAACTAAGATTTCCAATAGGTTTGAGCATGATAAAAAACTATCGGATGAAGAAAAAACAATCTTTTACTCTTCATGGATTTATTCAGCAATAAGGTTATATTGCTCAACTTCAGAATCTGGAAAAACAATAAATGAAATTATAGAACGCTTTCAAATTCCAAGAATTCGTGTCGTAAAGGTACTAAATTTTTTGGTCACTTCAGGTCTTGTAATTCAAGAAAATGATCGATTTTCTTTAGGTGTTAGTCGAACATTTTTAGAAAACAATTCACCACATTTACCTCGACATCACATGAATTGGCGCTCAAAAGCGATGCAAAAATCAGATCATATTTCAGAAGATGAGTTAATGTTTTCATTTCCTCATTCTGTTTCCAAAGAGAACTTTCAACAAATCAGAGAAATTCTTGCCGATTCACTAAAGAAAATTTCTCTTATAGTTAAAGATTCTCCCGCAGAAGATATTGGATGTTTAAATATTGATCTTTTTTGGATTGAAAAATAATTCTATCAATCTATCAATTAATTAATACATACTGAGTAAAAATAGTGGGTATTGCTTTTCTGACCAATCAATTGAATCTACAAAAATATATTTTTCATCAATATTAATTCCCTTAAATTGACTTCTGCCTTTTCCTCTCCCTCCCACCTCAATAACTATTTCACGACCTTTTAAGGTTTCTATTATAAAATCTGGAGTCTTTTCTCCTCTGGTGCTCTTTAAATAATTAATGTTTATCAATCCTGATGCTCTTAAAGTTTCAACGACAAAATCTTCTCTTAGAGCACCTACTGCATCAATGTGATCACGGTAGATTAATCTATAAGGTAGCGCCATTAGTATTTTAGGTTCTTTGGTTACATTAGTACCTCTAGGATATACAACTTGAATCAAGTAGGCTTTGTTTAATAGCTTTAAATATTCTTCTACTTTATATTTAGTGATTGCCAGATTTTTTGAAAGTGAAGTTACACTTATTCCCTCAGAATCTGATCGACCTATAAAAGCCAATAATTTTTCAACATTAAGAATGTCGATAGTAGTTAGTTTGCCTATCTGGGGTAAGTCCACTCGAACTACTTTTTCTAAAATATTTTTAAATAATTCGTCGCATGATTTTTCGTCTAATGTAAATGGGTATAGTCGACCTGTTATAAAATCTTTAAATAAGTAGGCATGCTGCAAATGTTCACTTTGCCAGTTCTTTTTTAATAAATTTTCTAAAGTAAGTGGTAATATTTTAATGCCTTTTTCAAAATACAAAAACTCTCTAAAGGAAAAAGGAAAGAGTTGGTAAAAATGAGCACGACGGCTTAAATCTATTGACAGCTCTTCTAATTTTAAAGCAATGGAACTAGTTACTAGTACTTTTAAATTCAAAAAATCATAAATTGCCTTTAAATCTGTCTCATAGTTGTGATTGTAGTGAACTTCATCCAGAATTAAATTTTTTATTTTATATTTAAGTTCAAGTTCTTTTGCGATTTGAAATAAAGATTCATCTGGAGGTAGTTGATCGACCGACAAATAAAAGCTTCCAGATACATTTTTAAGAAGTTGTTTTAATAAAATTGTCTTTCCTACACCCCTAGGACCAGCTAAAATTACAATAGATTTATTTTTGAGTTCTGGTTCAAGTTTTGAATATAAAAATCGTTTTTGCTTAAATTTTTCAACTGAGTCAAAGGCCAGTTGACTCAATTCAGTTAACTTATCATATAAATTAGGTTTTTTCATAATACATACATTTTAGCAAATAATTGGCTAAAACGCCATACATTTTAGTAAATAATTGACTAAAATGCCATTTTGGAACAGTTTAAGCGACTATGGTTATAAGGGCGGGACTCATTTTAAAATTAATTCACTTTATGAATGCGGTAATCTACTTCGAGTAGGTCGTTTAAAGCCAATCAGAACACTATACTCTTTAAGATTTAATAAATCGCTCAAGGAGCAAACTATTGGCCTTCCATTTTTTTTTGATAAATGGAGAAATTTATCATCACCAATGCAAATAGCAACATGGGCACCAAAAGGATTAGAAGTTGAATTGAAAAGAGCTAAATCAAAAGGCTGATATTGACTTATCTTTGAAGTGAATTCAGTGTCTTTCCAAAGATCTGATGAACGAAAATTACCTATCTCAAACTCAAAATGCCGAAGCAATACATAGCAAAAGTGTTGGCAGTTTGCTCCATTGGATAGACCTGTTGCTACTCCTGGGTATTGAGAACCGTCATATTTTGTTTTAAAAAAATGAGATGGAATTTGTATCATAAAACGTAAGTATCAATGTAGTTTGAGAAAGTGAACATAAATAAATATTATTATTAATTTTCTAAAAACTAGATTTACTCACGAATAATTTCTTTCCATTTAGAAATCCAGTATTCAATTTCTTTATGGTTCATTCTATTTGGTATTTTTGCATTAAATTTATTTGCATCTTCAAATGGTGTATTTGAAGTTACATTTTTAATTACTGGATACATGTAATTTTTTTGCATTATTATTTTTTGAATTTCAGGTGTTAGCATAAATTGAATAAACTCTTTTCCTAATTCGCAATTTTTGCAATCTGATACTAATCCCATATGTTCTATTTGAACGGGCAAGTTTTGTTCAAAGTTAATTGCTCTAAAGTTTGGATCTTTTTCTTCAAGCAAGTGATAATGTGGAGAAGTTGTATAAGAAAATACAGATTGCACTTGGCCTTGAGTAAATAATCCATAGGCATCGGACCAACTACTTCCATATGTAAATACATTTAATTTTTTATAAAACTGGATAGCCTCTTCCTCAGTCATTTGATTGAAAACCCAAATTAAAAAAATTAATCCTGGAGAACTAGTTCTTGGGTCTTGTAGAACAATTTTTTTTGAAAACTTTGAGTTAGTAAAATCTTTTAAATTCTTTACATTATCAAAGTCTGTAAAATTTTTTTTAGTAACAAAAGTTAAAATTCCCCAGTCATAGGGTATCCAATTTTGAAAGCTATTATTACTTTTAGACTCATTAAGAATTTTTAGAAAGGCGGGTTCTCCATTTACTTTAAAAAGATCGGAAAAATTTAAATCTTTCACAGAAATTGAGTTTTCTGAGTAAAGAGCATCAAACAAATCTAAACCGATAATTATATCTGGTTTTTGATTTTCGGATAAAAGAGAATATTTTGAAAGAATCGACCTACTATCTGGCAAAATATTCCATTCAATTATACAATTACAATTTTTTTCAAATTCTGATTTTATAATAGGGCCTGGTCCCCAATCACTTGCAAAAGAAGAATAGGTCATTACTTTTAATAGAGTAGTTTCTTTTATTTTAGGGGGCGAGGTAAAAGGGCTAAGTTTGGTAAAATAATAAAAGAATCCACCGCAGGCAATAATTGCAAAAATAAAAACAAATTTGAAGTTTCTTTTTACCACCAAATACCCCGTTGACGTTTATAAAAGAAGTAATCAAACCCAAGGCATCTTCCAGCTCCTAGCCATGCCAAAGTAAAATGAATTACAAAAAAAGTTCTAAATAGGGGTTCTTGGGTAGGGCCACTTAGCATTGCTAAGTTTAAAGATATAAATGCCGCTATTAAGCCTACTGGGCGGACTGCAAATCCTAGTAAATATGAAACCGCAACTGCAAATTCTACACCTGTAATTCCATAAGCAAAGATTTGCCAATTTGGAATTACGAAAGTTTCGATAAAAGCTTTATAACCTAATGGAGCATTGCTAGAAGGTAGCCAATTTGCAATTTCATCAGCCAATCTGGGTCTGAATAAATAATCACCGCTATATTTGATTAATGCTGTTTTTAAATAAAACCATCCTAAGAATATCCTGAGCAATATTATAGGAAATAAATGTCCTACATATTTAAAACTTTCTAAAAATGAAACAAACATAATTTCACCCCGTATTTTTAAAATACAAACAAAAGGTTTTGTTTTATGAATAATTAGAACATTGATTTTCAAAGAAGCAAATTAAATTTAACTTAAATAAGATTAGCTGACGGACAGTATTTTATTAAAAAGCAATTGGCACAATTTGGTTTTCTAGCTTTACATAAATTTCTACCATGATGAATCATCCAATGTGAAAAATCTATCCAGTATTTTTGGGGTACGATGGTACAGAGAATTTCTTCAGCTTTAACTGCATTGTTAGTATTAATCCAATGAAAGCGGTTTGATAACCTCAATACATGAGTATCCACGACAATACCACTTGTGATTTGAAAGGCATTTCCTAATAAAACATTTGCAGTTTTACGTCCGACTCCGGGTAGGGTGATTAAGTCTTCAAGATTTTTTGGGAGAACGCCATTAAAATCAGTAATTATTTTTTGTGAACAGGCCTTTATATTTTTAGCCTTATTTTTATAAAAACCAGTGGATTTAATTATTTTCTCTATTTCAATAATTGGAGCTTTCGCAAGTGATGAAATATCTCCAAATTTTTGGAATAATTTAGGTGTAACTTGGTTGACTCGTTCATCAGTACATTGTGCTGAAAGAATTGTTGCTATTAATAATTGAAATGGTGTTTCATGATGGAGAGCACAGATCGCGCCCTCATAGATTTCACTTAATTTTTTTATAATTATTTTCGAATTTTTGAGGGATTGACCATTATTACTTGTCACCATCGTTTCCTATGGCTTCAACAGGACACCCATCCATAGCCTCTTTGCATGCAACCTCTTCATCTGGTGTCGAAGGTTGTTTTGATACAAATGCATGGCCATCGCCTTCATGCATTGAAAAGTTCTTTGGTGCAGTTAATACGCAGGCATCACAGGCAATACATGATTGATCAACAAAAACTTTGCCTTCAGTATTTTCTTTCCATTTATTTGTTTTATCTGCCATATGAAGTTCCTTTTATTTTCTATCTTTAAACCTTTATTGAGACTTAAGTCCGTATTTATAAATAAAGGTTTTTTAAAAGAGTAAAGTTCGAATTATGATTATATATTATAAATGTTAACTGGGCCAGACATTTTACTGTTAGTTAACACCTGAGTATTGAAATTGTAAATGATATTTGAAATGGAGGAACATGGAAGGACCTCGTCCCCCTTTAGAATCAGAATACCCACTCCTTATTGATTTTTTGAATCTTAAATTGCGTGGAAATTGCCAATGGAGTATCGAAGACGAGTATCCAACGGCCTTAAATCCATCAAATAGAAACAATTCTAGGGTAATCATAATTAATGACAAAGTTATCTCACATGCTGTTGTAAAACCCTATGTTGTGAAAACTCCACAATTGGTTGTAAAAGTAGCTGCAATTGGAAGTGTTGTTACAGACGAGAACTTTAGAGGCCATGGCTACTCAACAAAAGTAATAGAGGATTGTATTGAATTATCCAAAAAGCAAGATTGCATACTTGCTATTTTATGGACAGATATTTTTGATTTCTATAGGCGACTTGGGTTTGAATTGGTTGGAAATGAAATCAAAATCGAAATTACTAAGCCATTATTAAATTTAGGAAATACTACTTTTAAAGTTATAAAAGGCCCACAGATTGATCCTCAATTGCTTTTAAATTTATACAATAAACATACAGTCACAAGCTATAGAACAGTTATTGATATTCAAAAACTGATAAGAATTCCCAATTCAAATATTTACACGAGCTGGAATGATGAAGGCAAAATGGTCGCCTATGCAATTGAAGGTAAGGGTGAGGATTTAAAAGGTTATATTCATGAATGGGGTGGAGATGTTAATCCTCTGATGAATTTATTTAATTTTATTTATGAAACAGGTGGAAAAAATAATTTAAATATTATTTCCCCTTCGCATTCGCAAAATTTAATTCAAAAAATGAAACAAGCCGGCGCGACTTGTTCCAGTGGTTATTTGGGTATGATTAAAATATTAAACTATGATTTATTTTTTAAAAAAATAAAAAAAGCAGCAAAAATTTATGGAATTAATGATCTAATTTTTGAAAAATCTGAAACAAATTTTAAAGTTGGAGTTGGTGCTAATGTTTATCACTTGTCTTCCGAAGAAATTATTTTAAAACTGATTTTTGGGCCTCAAAAAAGTTCTGAAATATTTAATTTCGATTCAGAAACTATAAAGGCTTTTCAGCAAGTATTCCCAATTAAATTTTGGTTATGGGGTTGGGATTCAATTTGATAAATATATTTACAACATCAGAATTTTATAAAGAAAAGAAACAAAAGATATGAAAAAATATGAAATTAATAAAATATTAACAAATGTTGCAGTGGGAATTTTAGTTATATTGTTTAACTTAAGTTGCATGAAGAAAGCTTCAGATAAAATTGAATATGGTCCTGAAGTATCGAAAGATAAAATGGTTTCTGCGATTCGCAAAATACAAGATGTTAATACGGGACCACTTAATATTTTGCAGGGTGAGTTTATCCAAAAAGATTCAACACGAGTGATTCGAGGTCGAAGTGTCATTGATATTTTAAAAACTGTAGGACTTACAGTAGTGACAAAAGATGAATTATCAAATCAGGTAAAGCTTAGATTAGTAGAAAAACAAATTACCTATGATTTAAACGAAAAAGGTCCCCCAGAAGAAGTTTTAAGAGAGTTTTCAGAATGCTTAAATAAAGTAACAGGTAAAGCAGAAGCCTGTGAAGTGCTGCTTCCAACTCCAACTCCTACACCAACGCCTGCACCCACTCCAATTGTGGCACAATATTTATCTTCTGACGAAATTCATATTATGAATGACTCTGCGGAAAAAATCCTAAGTTCTGGGTATTTTAAAAATTTACTTTTAAGCCCAACAGCTGATGAAGACACGGGTGAAGAAACTAAAAAAGTAAAAAAAGTCACTTTTCATAAGCTAATTGAAGTCACTCGAACAGACGATCCACCTCAACTAGTAAAAAATCAAACTAACTGTGGTGGTATAGTTAATTGTAAAATAAAGATTAATGAAGTGCAGTTTGATCAAGTGTATTGGTTTACTGATGATACATCTGAAAAAATTCATGTTAAATTAGTTTCTAGTCCTGATGTCCCCTATTTAGCAAATCCTCTTGAGGATTGCCAACAGGGCTCAGTAGTCGTTCAATCAACCTCTGCAGATCCAAAAAATCAGCCTAGAGTGCTTGTGACTTTCTGCGAAAGTATTCGCAATTTTCAAAAGGGCGAGTAAGAATACTCAAAATAACTGCTCATGATTAAGTCTGATTGCTCCGCAATTGTATCAGACATAATCATAAGCAGTTATTTTCCTGTTTTTTTGGGGCGATTTTCAATCACCCCGAATTATGAAAATACAAACTAAAGTATGTATTTTCATAAAAACTGCTCATGATTAAATCTGATCGCTTCGCGATTGTATCAGACATAATCATAAGCTGTTATTTTCTTGTTTGTTTTATTTTTTATTTGAGAGGATTATTATGAGCACAAAAAATATTGCAGTCATTTTATCGGGATGTGGTGGTAAAGACGGCGCAGAAATAACTGAAGCCGTAAGTACTTTAATTTCATTATCGCAAAATGGAGTCACTTATAAAGTTTTTGCTCCTGATATTGATATTATACCGACCAATCATCTCACTACTAAGTCAATGACTAACGAGAAAAGAAATTTAATGGTTGAGGCCGCTCGAATATCTCGTGGAGATGTTACCGAAATAGCGGCCTTAAAATCCGATGAATTTGATGCTGTGATTTTTCCTGGAGGATTGGGTGCCGCTTTACATTTATCGACCTGGGCCCAACAAGGTGCTGGCTGTAGTGTTTTACCAGAAGTAAAAAGAGTTATTGAGGAGTTTTATAATGCCAGTAAACCTATCGGAGCAATTTGTATTGCGCCAGTTTTAGTAGCTAAGGTTTTGGGTAAGTATAATATTACAATTACCTTAGGGCAAGATGATAAAGAAGCGATTAAAGAAGTTCAAAAAACTGGAGCTATCCATGAGGTGTGTCCCGTTGAAGATTATATTACAGATCGTTTAAATAAAGTAATTACGACTCCTGCATACATGTGCAAAGCGAAGCCCCATCAAATTTTTAAAGGAATAAGTGGTTTAGTAAAAGAACTGGTTGAAATGGCTTAGTTGAGCTGGGAGAAAGTTATGGAAGAATCAAATATAAAAAAAGTCGCAGTAGTTTTTGGTGGCCGTTCGGCAGAGCATGAAGTTTCAATTCGTTCGGCAAAAAATATAATTGAAGCTCTAGATAAAAATTTATTTCAGCCCTTTTTATTTGGAATTAGTCAAACTGGTACGTGGTTTTATTTTTCTTCATTAGAAGAACTTAATAAAAAAGTTGTGATAAAAGATGAAGAGGCTAAGAATAAATATCCTACAGTTCAGTTTTCTTGTGAAGATCAAAGGCCAACGTTTCATACGTATTTAAATAATTTTAAAGTGGAATCAATTTCTATTGATGTTGCATTTCCAATTTTGCACGGTAGTTATGGTGAAGATGGTTGTGTGCAAGGATTATTTCAAATGTTGAATTTACCATTTGTTGGATGTTCAGTTTTAAGTTCAGCAATTGGTATGGATAAAGAGATAATGAAGAAAATATTTTTGAGTTCAAATATTTTAACCTCGCCTTGGAAAACTTTGTATTCATGGGATATGTCAAATATCAAATTTGAAGAATTAGCAGAATCGTTAGGTGTACCATTCTTTATTAAACCAGCAAATGCGGGTTCAAGCGTTGGCGTTCATAAAATAAAAAGCAAAGAGGATTTTGTAAATCAATTAAAGGATTCATTTTTATATGATTCAAAAGTTATAGCAGAACGGTTTGTTAAAGGTAGAGAAATAGAGTGTTCTGTAAAAGGATTACAAGAAAATCCACAAGCATCCCTTCCAGGAGAAGTTATTAGTAACCATGAGTTTTATTCATATGAAGCAAAATACCTTGATGAAAATGGAGCTATAATTAAAATTCCTGCTGATTTAAAAAAAGAGGAAATTATACGTATACAAGTGTTAGCACAAAAGGTTTACCAAGTTCTTTGTTGTTCTGGATTATCGCGAGTTGATTTTTTTTTAACAGAAGATTCAGAATTATTTGTAAATGAAATAAACACAATGCCAGGATTTACAAATATTAGCATGTACCCAAAAATGTGGGAAGCTATTGGAATTAAATATTCGCAATTGATTACAGATTTAATTCAAACTGCAGAAAGACAATTTCATAAGGATACAAAATTAAAACGTACTTTTTAATATCCAAAAAAACTAGACTTTAGAAATAATTACTTTCGTCGATGAATACCTTAGTCCAGATCTAAACCAGATCTTAGGCGGGAGGTAGGTTATGATGAAAGCTTTTAAAAATTTAATTCAATATATAATAATTGGAAGTTTTAGCTTACAGACTAAAGCCCAAGATATAAAAATGAGTGGAGACCCAATTAGATCATTTTTTATTGAACAAGAAAAATCTGAAAGGGTTAAAGCTAATGGGACATCAAAAGATTTTACCGCACAAATTAATCTTAAAAAGAATCCAATTGGTGAAATTAAAGGTGGGTTTCCTTTAGAGTGTCAGCCAAGAGCAGTTGAAGATGCATTGTCAAAGCATAATCGAGAAGGGAAAGAATTCGCTTTGCTTACGCAAAATTTATTTTCACGTTGTGAGAAGTATTGGAATCGACCAGAAAAACCAGGATTATTAGCTATCATAGATTTTATGAACACAATTTATAATATTCATGCCAATCCTTCAATATCCAGTGAAAGTATTACTCTTAGAGATGGAACAAAACTTACAGCATTCGTAGGAGTTAAAGATAAAGAAACAAAAAGGCCATGGGTAATTGTTAAGTGTGGCGTGTTTTGTACCGTGAATGATGGAAGCTCCACTGCAAGCTTTTTAATTAATTTATTTGATCAAGCTCCATTTAATGTAATTTTCTTAAGTAATAGAACAGGAACAAATTACATTCAAAAAAATGAGTCCCTCACAATGGCTGGTCACTTAGAAGTCCATGATCTTTATGAAGTGGGCCGTTGGTTAAAAGAAGAGAGTCCATATATTAATACAATTGATTCGATTCATGCTATGGGAATAAGTTTGGGAGGATCTTCTGCATTGATGGTAGACCCAATGGCTGAGGCTTATGGATATACCGATGAAAAAAAACTTTTTAATTCCGTACTTGCAATTTGTCCTGTTGTAAATATGAAAGAAACAATGGGTGATATGTTTGCTAATACACTCAAGGGTGCCATTTTTTCAAAATACACTTGGAGTCAATTACAAGAATCCGGTCATGCTTTGAAAGAAGCTCAAGAATATTTAAATGTTTCACATCAACCCCCAAATTATAAATTTCCTGGGATGATGGCAGATATTGTTTCGCGATACTCCTCGAAGTGGGCACAGGTATCAAAGCAATTTAGAAATTCAAAAGAAATTTTTACTCCTGAAGATTTTTGGATCTTTAATCAAATGAAATTCTACAATAAAAAAATTAATACTCCATATTTTGTATGGGCAAGTCGAGATGATTTGATTGTGGATAATAATTTGAATACGAAATCATTGTATAATTCCTATGTTTATAAAAATTCGCCCCAGATGGGAATTGTAAATGTTGATCAAGGCAATCATTGTGGTTTTTCAACTTCTTATGGTTATCCAGTTGTATCTGCAATTATGAAGTCATTTATTTTAAATAATAGTAATGAGTTTGCAATCAGTAAAAAATTAAATCGTACTAAAGTAAATTTGGGTAAAAATAATTTAGGATACTCTCAAGAGTATGTGAGACATTGGTGGAAGGCTTCAGCCAATCAAGATACAGTAACACTTTACTATGAAGTATTTAGACCTTGGGCTGGGATTCAATGTCGATTAGCTGAATATTTTGATGCTCCAATTGAATGCCGTAATACGATATCCAAAAAAATAAAATTATCAGAACTTTCATTTTTAGGTTTAGAAATACCGAAGAATGAATCACAAGCTTTAATTTTATCGAGAAAATTAAATGGAAATTTGCGAGTGACAGCAAATGGATTACCCATTGAAGGGGGATCTAATGATCCAAATCAAATTGAGTGGTATAGTTATAATTAAACCAAGGTCTGTGAATCATTCTTGCATATGAATTTAAAGTCACGTTATGGGGGAGCGAATATGCAAGATAATTTTTCAGATGGTCCAAACAATTCAAAATCTGCTGTGCAAAATAATTTAAAGCAATTAGATTTGCAATTTTCAAAATATGAAGAAGTTTTATCACTTTTGCATAATTGCTCTTTATGTGGATCACAACTAGAATTTGTTTATACTATTGAATTACCGGGATCATTAATTCGTGAAGAAGCCAAATGTAATCACTGCGAAATCAGAATTAGAGATAAATTATTTAATATTCAATAGAAAGTGTCTCATTTTTTTGACTAGACCAAATAATTTTGACACTATAAACGCGAGTTCGATACTAAATATTTATTTTAGCTTGTTAATTTTTATAATTCCATCGTCATAACTCAAAAAATTATCTGCGGCTTATCGCAGAGGATAAGCCTCAATAATTTTAATGAATAATTCCTCGTACTTAAAAAAATTCCCTGCGCTAAAAACAAAATTTATTATCGAACTCGCTTTATAACAATTTTTTAATTTTAGATTGCATCTCAAGCATTTCTTCAGAAGATCTTCTTTGTGCTCTTGAAAAGGAAAGTTCAGGTATGCTCCATGCTGGAATTAAATGGAGATGAAAGTGATTAACTTCGAATCCTGCGATTATAGAACCAACTCGAGGAGCTCCCGAGGCAGTTCTAATTGCAGAACTAATTTTTTTGGCAGCAGTAAATACAGCAGAGTAATATGGTTCTGGTGTATCAATAAATGAATCCACTTCAACTTTGGGTATTACAAGTGAGTGTCCTAAATTGACTTGATCAAGAGCGAGTATTGCAAAACAAAACTCATCTTCATAAATTTTATATCCAGGAAGTTCACCATTTAATATCTTAGTAAAAACAGATGCCATATTATTTTTCTATTTTCTATTTTCTATTGAAGTGTATTTCAAACCTTGGCGACCAATCCAGTGACCACGAGGTCTGTAAATTCGATTATTTGCATATTGCTCAAAGGCATGGGCAACCCAACCAGAAATTCGCGATACTGCAAAAATTGGAGTATATAAATCTATTGGAATTCCCATACTGTAATAAACAGTGGCTGAATAAAAATCAACATTTGGTAATAAACCTTTTTCAGCTTGAACAACATCATCCATCATCGCTGACATTTCATACCAATGAGGCTCTCCCATTCTTTGTGTGAGTAGTTGACTCATTTTTCGCAAAATTGCAGCTCTTGGATCTCCATTTTTATAAACTCTGTGACCAAACCCCATAACTTTTTCTTTGTTTGCAAGTGCATCTTTAACAAAGGCTTTTGCTTTCTCAAGGGTGCCAATTTTTTTAAGCATTAGCATCACTTGCTCATTGGCGCCACCATGTAATGGGCCTTTAAGGGCACCTATTGCACTTACGATGGCTGAGTACATATCGCTGAGTGATGATGCAGTTACTCGAGTCGCAAAAGCGGAACAATTTAATTCATGGTCGGCATGAAGTATTAAACACATATCAAAAACTTTAACTAATTCTGCATCTGGTTCTTTACCAGTCATCATATAAAGAAAGTTCCATGCTAAACTTTTTTCGTTTCGTGGATTAATTACGGGTTTATCATTTCTAATATTTTCAAATGCTGTAACAAGTGAGCCCATTTTAGCCAAAAGTCGAAGGCCTTTTCGCTTATTTGCTTCTGGGGAGTTATCTTGTGCTTCATTATCAAAATGTGCAGCTAAAGAAACTGCAGTTCTTAACCAAGCCATGGGGTGGACATTTTTTGAAGGAATTGTTTTTAAAATATTAACTAATTGTGGATCTAGAGTCGCATAGGTATTAATTTCTCTATTGAAATCTGCGAGTTCATTTTTTGTTGGAAGTTTATCATTCCAAAGTAAATAAGTAGTCTCTTCAAAAGTACTATTTTCGGCAATATCTTCGATTGTGTAACCTCTGTAGCATAATGTTACATCCATAATTGATGAAACAGCAGTTGAACAAGCAACTACTCCTTCTAAACCCTTATCTAGGGCGCCTTCATAAATTTCAGCCATTTTAAACTCCTAATGTCTAATATCTCAGTACTATTTCAGAAAATTATTTTGGTCAGTAAAAAATATAATATTATAACACAACAAGGCTATAACACTGCCATTACTTTGCAAGTTTTAAAACCTTTTCTTTTACTTCAGTAACTATTAGAGTGATGTCTTCAGCATTTTCATTATTTTCAGTAAATTTTTCGATTTGATATAATATTTCATTCCTGAGTTCATGAACACCTGAAGCTGGAGCTTTTAATATCGAGTTGGTAAGTTTATCAAGTCCAAATGATTCGCCTGAAATATCCGATGCTTTAAGTAACCCTTGCGAACAAATGACTAAGCGGTCTTTCGGATTTAAGTAAATAGATTGGAGTTGAATCGGTTCATTAAACTTTTTAGATAGTGCAGCATTTTTTGGTTCAAGAATTTTTAATTTACCCGTTTCACCATTAATAATTATAACAACATTGTCACCCACTTGACAAAGATCCATTTGGAAACTTCGGCGGTCAATTACACCATAAAAAATATTAGTTTGATCTTGATCTTGCATTTGGATTTGAATTTCTTTTGCCATAGCATCAATAACTTTGTCAGGTGGTAAACCTTTTCGTGCCTCCATTTGTCCTGCTAATTTTAACAATACAGACAAAAACAAGGCTGACATGGCATAGCCTGAAGAATTACTTAATAAAATTCCGAACTTTAATTTATCTTCATGTTCGAAAATATCAAAATAATTCCCACCTTTTTTAAATCCAGGAATAAATTTTGTACTAAACTCCACTCCAGTCATATTTGGATATTCTGTTGGGACAAGTACTTTTTGAATTAAATGGGCAGTTTTTAATTCATGAGAAACTTGTTGAATCATTTTTTCTAATGTTTTATTAGCTTTGGTTAGTTCAGATTTGTATCTTAAAAGATCCTGTTCTTTTAAGGCCAACTCTTTTTCAAGTTCAATAATTTTTTTTTCTAAGACATTTAATTTTGAATCCATTTTAAGATAATAAATTAAATCCATCAAATTGGAATAAAATTTTGTTTAGTTTTAAGGCTATATTACAAAAGTCCTAATTGACATCAAAAAATATGACAATTAGCTTTCTTGTTTATGTACTTAGAACTTAAAAGTTATCTTTTATGATGAAAGGCTAGTTGTTTTGAATTGGTTTCAAGATTTAAATGAAAAAATTGAGAAACATGAGTTATCCACATTCGATGCTTTTGTATTTGTGATGCAAAAAATTAAATGGGATGAAAATTTAATTTATATTTCAAAAAAAATTCGTTTTATTCAAGCAAACTTAGGACTTTTGCGATTATCTTTATTTCCAGATTTAGATTGGAACACATTAGCTCCTAATGAAAAAATTATTTTTATTAATAATCGTCTATTTCAAGAAAAAAAAATTGTAGATTTATTAAATGCTAATCCATTAATGATGGGTTTAATGATTCAAACTATTGCAAATATTAACGGAATAAAACTAACATTTTGTTTATTGGGTTCAGTATTAACTCTTAAGTTAGTAGATAAAAGTAGTAATTATTTTTTCCATTTAGAGAAAAAGGGAGAGTTAATATCAAGTCAAAAAATATTGGATTTGATTTTTGAAGGTAAACAAATTGTGCAGTTGAGCTTTAAAGAATTAGTCATTTATTACTATTTAGAGCAAGAATCTTATTTGTTAGAAACATTAACAAATGAAGAATTGTTAAAAATGTACAATATAATGAATTTAATAAAAGAGCATGATCCTCAGTTGATTATTAAACGAGTTACTTATATGAAAATTCTTGGAAAAAATGATGAGGCACTTTCAGCTTTAAAAAGCTATCTTAACTTTCTGCCGCAATCTCATTTTACAGGTCCGTTAGCTAAACTTTATAAGCAGTTATCAAATTCTTTTTAAGAATGCTTAGTAATAAATATGTTTGCCTGTGGTTATGTTTATTCACTTTGAAACAAGTAAGCACAAACAAACTTTTTTATTTTAATTAATTCGAGTTATATTCGAATAAAAATATTTTAAATCTCTTCGGATATTTTGAAATAAAAAATCAGATTGGGTATATTCTAAAATTTGACCTAATCCAACGTTGCTATTGGATAAAATAAAGATATATTCAGAATGAAGTTTTGTTTTGCTAATGGCTTTTAATTTAATTTGTAAACACTGTTGCGTTGATGATAAAAAATAATGAGCTGGGCAATCAATAAAAGTAGATTCTAAAATTGAAATTTGAAAACCAAAACTTTCTATTTTTTTTAATTTCGCTCTAAAAAAATTTCGATTGATTGATTCCCAAAAATACTCTGTAATTTGCTCAGCTGAAGTTTTTTTATCTGCTTTTGTGTAAATATTTATAAATAAATTACCAGCTAAATCTTTTTCAACGATTGCTTTATTTTCAATTGGATTTTGACAAGTATTTGCTAGACATTCAATGGATTGAATTTTAACACTATCATTTATATTGAACGAATCTTCAAAATTATTAGCATTTAAAAAAATATCAGATTGAGTAAGAATACTATTTGGATCAATAATCTCTGATTTTAAATCGTAACTTGATGTTAATAGCAGCATAAAAAATAATCTAGAAAAATATAATTTAAATTTAATCATAAGTTTTATATTCCTATTTGTGAGTTCATTTTAAATTTAATAAGTTTAACTTTAATAAAAATAAATTTTTTATCAAACTAAGTATATGTTTAAAGTAAGTATGACAACTCAGGCTATTAATATTATGAAAGAACTGAGCCTTCCTTTTTGTCAACTAGAATTAAATCTATTTTGTAAAATTCATTTTTGGAATAATTAATTAATTTAAAAAGTTTTAAAAAGATACGTTTCAAAGTGATACTTAATTTACAATTGTTGTTCATTGAAAAAAATGTCAACACAACAATTTACTATTAGTGAATATAGAAGCTTTGAGAATTAATATTAATGGACTCTCCGTTGCAATTCTAAAATTACGGAGGGATCAATGAAAAAAATATTTCTTAAAGCATCTTATATTTATTTAACTTTAATACTACTTTTGTCACAGAATTCTTTAGCAAAGGTAGAATTTAAAGAGCCAATCAAAGTTTACGGTCAGTGTGAGGATGAAGCTGTAAGTGCGACTATTTCACCTGACGCCTATTCATTATCTATGTTGTTTGATAGTAATTTATTATTAGAGCATATGCCTGGAATAACTACAAATGTTAAACAAATGAAAAAATGCTATTTTACTATTCCGTTAAAAGCAAGTCCAAATGAGAAATTCGAAATTTTAGGATTTGATTGGAGACTCTTTGTTGGTTTGCCAAATAGTTCAAAAGCACGATTTGAATCCAAAATCTGGTTAACCCATAATAAGATATTGCGAAATGGAAGAACAAAAATTATTACCGATGCGTATTCCGCTAAAAAGAAAACTATGAATGGTCCACTAAATTCTGATTTATTTATGAATCAAAACTTTTATGAGCCTAAAAAAGTTACAGAGTGTGGTGCTGATTACTTCATTACAATTCAGGTAACGATGGAGCTCAAAAATAAAAACAAAGTTACAAATGCTATTTATAGTTTGGATAGTCTCGATATTGGTCAGTCACTATCAGATAAAATTGTGAAAAGGCCTTGTTCGTAAGGGAAACCTAATATGAGAAATTTATTTCATATAAAAGTATTTTAATTTATCAAGATTATTTAAACTATCAATGTAATAAAATAAATTAGATTAGATAACATCTTTGAATAAATCTTCAAGAGTCACAATGTGGTGGAAATATTTTTTTTGTTGAAGGGTCTTTGAGATTCCAGATGGTGAAATTAGAGCAAATTCAAGCATATTATAGTTTTTTAAATGTGGTTTTAATTTTATTAATTTTTCATCAAACTCATTTATTATTTCAATTCCTACAGGCTTGTCTGTTAGTTTAATTTCGCAAATAGTAATTATATTTTTTCTAAAATAGATAAGGTCAATTTGGACTCCACTCTCATTAGCTGTACTTTTTTGGAAAAAAGATCCAACACCAGTAATTTCGTCTGCAAATCCCATTAAATTTGCAATGAATTCATTATTTTTAATACAGAAAAACTCAAAAGCTAAACCTAACCATGGTTTCCATTGAAGTATAATTTGATTTTGAAATATTTGTTGAGAATAACCTTTATAAAACAATTAAATTTGAATACTCTTTTTTGTATTCAGTTTTTAAAATATTCAATTCATAGCTGCGACCAAAAAATAAATCTGACATAGTAGTGTTCTCCGCAAAGATAGTATGATTAACTATCTTTGCGGTTATGTAATATTTGTAAGTCTAAGAGTAGTTTAGGATCAGGTCTGATGATGGATAAAATTTGACACGTTAAATAACGGACTTAGTGTAGATTGTGTATTTAGGAACACTTTTTATATCAAGAAATTGCAGATTATAGACTTGTAATAAATAATCCTGAAACTGCAAAATTAATTCTTAGAACATATGTAAATACTTATTTTAAAGAAGAGATACAATTAGAGGGTCATATTCGAAAGCTTGATACAGGGGCCGCACGTGCTACCGCCAATATTCTTGTTGAGCATCCAGACAAAGAATGGCTAGGGTTTTCATTTGAAACAATGATTTTACATGAACTAATGAAATAACCGCTCATGATTATCTTTGTATATAGTCGCGAAGCGATCAGACTTTATCATGAGCAGTAATACGGGGTGATTCAAAAATCACCCCAAACAAATAGGAAAATAACTGCTCGTGATTATGTCTGATACAATTGCGAAGCGATCAGACTTTATCATGAGCAGTAATACGGGGTGATTCAAAAATCACCCCAAACAAACAGGAAAATAACTGCTCGTGATTATGTCTGATACAATTGCGAAGCGATCAGACTTTATCATGAGCAGTTATTATTAATAAATTTAATTAATATTTTTGTGAATTTAAATAACTTAAAATATCAGTGTCGGCTTGTACGTTAGTTCCAACTCCTGGTTTTATTGGAGTAAGTTCACTTGCAGAGTAAGCCATTTGAACATCATAACGTCTTTCAGATTGATTTCTTAAATATTGTTCTTGTGTATACCAATACTTTTTATCAGAATCTTCACGGCATGAATTTAATTCGTTATAATCTGTAGCTCCCCATCTTCTTTCAACACAATGGTAGGGGTCAAAAGATAAAAGATAAAGTCTTTTTCGCACGTCTTCATAACTTAAAGACACTTCTCTCCAAAAACTATTTTTATAAGTAATTTGACATTGAGCCGCTGTAGATTCGTAACTATCAATCATATCTTGAATAAGGTTATTGCCATCATACTCAATTATTGGATTTGACATATTTGCTTTGTAAACCAAGTCTTTGACCTGAACTAAGGCATCAGCATACATGACTTTAAGTCTGGCATCACGTGAAGGTGAACTATAAGTTTCCCAATCACCATCTGTACCATAAATATTTGAAGGCAATGAATCAGGGTGACCTCTTTTATCTATTCCAGCAACAACAGCGACATCAACAGCTTGAACTCGATCTTTCACAGATTCACAAATGTCATTTACTAAATTTTTAACTTCTTCAACGGGGTTAATTTTCAAATCACCGCCAGCCATTTGAGTTCGAACATATTCATAATAGTTCACAATACGATCATTAACTTTATATAATGCTGCACTTGGTAATTTAGAATAATTTGATTCAGTACCATAAAATTGAACTAAACTATAAAATGGTAATGATTCATTTGGGCGATGAACTATTGTTCCTCCAATTAAATTTCCGCTGGCATCTTTTGAGTAATTAACTAACTCAATAGGTCTCCAGTTTTTGAATCCAGCTGATAGCCCCTCTGAACTTCTCATAAATTTACTACTATATTGCCCATGAGTAATAGAGTTGTCTGGATGTGAATCAATATAAAAAATTCTTCCATCGGAAGTTACTTTATAAACAACCGCAACGTGACCACTTGGATCGTACATTGGTGAACCAGCACGAACTGCACGTCTTGAAATTTCAACTGGGTATAAGTCTGTTGTTAAAGCATTTCTAGGATTTGTTGAAATATCTGAAGTTCTAAATGATGCAGTTCCGATTCTAGTTGTTAAGTAATCAGAAAATAATGAGGTTGCATTTGGAAACGCATTTGAGTTTTTTGCAACTAATGTAGCTCTGCTTACAACATAGTTTCCGTGTGGATTGTATCTAATATCAGAAACACCATTGCCTGGTACATTTCTTGGAGTAACTGTAACTTGAAATGCAAAGGGTAAATTGTTTTTAAAAGCAAAATATCCTCGTAACATATAAGGTAAATCTGCACAGTCAGAGAAAAAACGAAAATCATTTGGATAAGTATTAAAGTAAGGATTAGCAGGTGATTTCATGCAATTTTCATAAGTATGACATTGGCCACGCTCAATGGCCTCACCTAAGTGAGCAACAAATTCTTCATAGTTTTTTTCATCTTGATCTGACCAAGCTGCTTTTTTTATTTTATAGGCATAGGGACTATTGACGTTTACTGTGGGAAACTGAATATATTCTGGTTCAAAGACATCAACTTTATTTTTGTCTCTGAATAAATCTTTAAATGAATCCCACCAGCCAGCTTGAGCATTAATACTCAAGGTCCATCCTAGAATTAGGCTAATAAACATTTTTTTGTTCACAAAATTCTCCTCGTATTGTTTTTATTTATTTTAATATCAATTTAATCATTCTTTTCTTTATGTTTTATTTTTTTAACTTTATTTTTTTTATTTACAAAAACCACATTTGGTTTATGTGAATCAGCTTCTTTAGAATCCAATAAACAGTAACTCACAATGATGACAATATCGTCTTTTTGAACATGTCGTGCAGCTGCTCCATTTAAACAAATTTCACCTTTTTTACCCTTAATAACATAAGTAGAAAATCGAGCTCCATTGTTGCAATTATAAATATCTACTTTTTCATTTAACAAAAATTTAGAAGCAATTATTAACTCAGGGCAAATAGAAATCGAACCTTCGTAGGTCAGATCAGCATTTGTAACTGTTGCTCGATGAATTTTTGATTTTAACATTTCAACTAACATAAACTAATTCTCCGTATTCATATGCAAAGCTTTAAGTAGTCCAATCAAAACTAAATCAGCGTGGATAACATCAAAAATTTTTTCAATTTCGAATAAGCCTGCAAATCCACCTGTGCCAATGACATATGGTTTTTCTTTTGGATCAAAACACTCATTTGTTAATCGACTTATTAACTCTTTCATTTGTCCAAGGTGTCCAAAATATAATCCTGATTGTAGGCTTTCTATAGTGCTTCTTCCTAAGGCTTCAGTGCAGGGAACTATTTCTACCGAAGGAAGCTTAGAAGTTTTTGCCTCTAGAGACTCCATTGATAATCGCATTCCTGCAATGATTGAACCTCCTAAATATTCTTTTGAACTATTTATTGCACAAAAAGTTGTGGCTGTTCCTAAATCAACAATAATTATATTTTTATTAGGGTACAAATTTATAGCTGCAATGGAGTTAGCAATTCGATCTGAACCAACTTCAATCGGATTTCTATATTTAACTTTTAAACCAGTTTTCACTCCTGGTTGTAAAATAAAAGGAGTGATATTAAAATATTTTCTGCAAGCTCCTCTCAATGAATAAATCACATCAGGAACAACACTACATAAGCCAATTTTAGTTATAGAATCTGGTTTGAAACCGTTTTCTGTTAAAACAGATCTCAAAAATAAACCAAGCTCATCGGAAGATGCTCCTGTTTTAGAAGTTTTTCGAAAACGAAGTAATATTTTTTCGTTATCAATAACTCCACCAAAAATTTGGCTATTGCCTACGTCCAATGTCAAAATCACAATCTACTCCTTAGATTTTGGTTGTTATATAATGATTGTCTAATTTTATAACAGGGTTTCATAGATCTTTTGAAAAATTTCACTTGAGGTAGTACATTTTGTGGCACTTTCTATGTTTTGATCAAAGAAAGTAAATGAGTGTTTTCCCGAATCACGGTCTATTTCGGAATGATCATTATGAACAACGGCATCTACTTTTGATTCTGTAAAAAGTTTCATTACTGCCGCTTTTTGTTCTTCGTAATTTTTTGAAGCAGTATATTTAAAACCGATCACTTTAATTTTTTTATTTGCTGACCAGGATTTAAGTGAACTGATTAATTTTGGATTTAGTTTTAATTTAATTATTAATCCTTCATCAGATTGAATTTTGGAATCTTCTTTTATTAATAATTTTTTTGAATTATTTGAAATTGAGGGAGTTTCGATTTCAGAAACATAAAAATCACTTACAGCTGCGGCATGAATAACAACATCAAAAGTATTATTTTGTAGTTCAGTCGATAATAATGTTTGAAGATCTTTAAAAGTTTGAAAATATTTTGTCGTGCATGAGCTACTTGGAGTATTGTAAGAGTTTTTTGCTTTTAATAAAGTAACATCAAATCCAAGATTAGATAGGTAATTAGCCAATTGCGTTCCAGTACTTCCAGTACTTAAATTAGTAATGACTCGCATGGCATCTATAGGTTCTTGGGTTCCTCCTGCGGTAATTAAGATTTTATTTTTTAATCTAATTTGAGTACTTAATTTATTTAACTTATTTAAGTTATTTAACTGATTTATGTTATCTTCTAAAGATTCTATGTTGTTTACTTCAGTTGCAATTGATTGTTCAACTTTTTTTAAAATGAGTTCAGGGTCCATTAGACGTCCCCAGCCCACTTCACCACAGGCCAATACACCGGACTCAGTTTCAAGTATTTCAATATTTAATTTACGTAACTTTGCAATTGATTCTTGTGTTACAGGATGTAAGTACATTGCGGTATTCATGGCGGGTGCAATTAAAAATGGTTTTTTAAAATCATGAGCTAAAAATTGAGTTGTTAATAAATCATCACCAATTCCATTTGCAATTTTATTTATATAATTTGCTGTAGCTGGAGCGGCTAAAATAATATCTGCCCATCGCATTTGATGAATATGATCCATTGCTTGCCCAGGAGTAAAAGTATCTTTATGAATTTGATTTTGTGATAACCCTTCAAGCGTAGACTCTCCAATAAAATTTAAAGCGTGTGTAGAGACGGCAACTTTAACATGATGACCAAGTTGAACTAATTTTGAAATCACAGTACAAATCTTAAATGCCGCAATTGAGCCAGACATTTGGATTAAAATTTTTTTTGAACTCATAATAACCACCGGTTAAATTACTGACAAATTTATATTATCTATTAATCGCACATCACCTAAAAATGCAGCTGCAATTCTACGATTATTCCAATCTTCAACGTAATCTACTTTAAAACCTGCTTTAGTTAATTGTAGTGTTGCTTCTTCTGGTGTATTTGCAGTTTGGAGAATTTTATATAAAAGAGGAGCAATTTTCCTTTGTTCTAAGCTGAGTCTAACATTTCTAGAACTCATTGCTAATCCATCACTTTCTCGTAAAGTTGGAACTGGTACAATTTGAAGTGGCATAAAAAAGGCTTTAACCATACCTTGAAGTAAAGTCATTTGTTGAAAATCTTTTTCTCCAAAGTATGCTTTTTGAGGATGAACTAAGTTAAAAAGTTTCATAACAACACTAAGAACTCCATCAAAATGACCCTCTCGATGTGCACCACATAATTGTTTACTAAAATCTGTTTCAATAATTTTATATTTATAGTCATCAGGATACATTTCAGAATAATTAGGAGCAAAAATTAATTGAGCACCACACTCTTTTGCCATAGTTAAATCTTGATCCCATGTTTTTGGATATTTTAAAAAATCATTTTTATCATTAAATTGTGTTGGATTAATAAAAATACTAACTATTGTAATATCATTTTCTAAGTTTGATTTTTTAATAAGTTGTGCATGACCCTGATGTAAAGCTCCCATTGTAGGAACAAAACCAATAGTATTATTAGATAATGTTTTTCTATACTCAAGCATTTCATTAGGACTATGAATGACTAGGATTTCTGTGATAGGCTTCACTCAAAACTCTCTTTGTTAGAAGGAAACGTTTGGTTAATAGTTTCGTTGTGAAAAAATTCTATGCCTTCCAGCAAAATTTTTTCTCCATTAATAAAATGACGAACAAATTTTGGTTTGAAATCCGAATTTAATCCAAGCATATCTTGTAAAACTAAAATTTGACCATCTGTTGATGCGCCAGCTCCAATTCCAATAGTTGGAATTGCTAATTTATTTGTAATGAGTGTTGCTAAGTTGGAGGGAACACACTCAAGTACAATTGAAAAGCAACCTGCTTTTTCTAAAGCTAATGCTTGATTTAATATTTCGGTTTGAGCTTCTGAACTTTTACCTTGAACTTTAAAACCCCCAAGTTGAAAAACGGACTGTGGTGTTAATCCCAAGTGTCCCATGACTGGAACACCAGATTGAACCAAGTGAGAAATAAAATCTAAATTTCCATGGGCGCCTTCAAGTTTTACAGCATGAACTCCTGTTTGCATAATTCTATGCACAGCTTTAATATTTTCTTCGAGTGAAGAGCGGTATGATAAAAAAGGTAAATCTCCAACAATAAACTTATCAGGAGCCCCTTTACAAACGGCCTCACAGTGATACGCCATCATTTCTACTGTTGCAGGAAGAGTGGTTTGATGACCATACATGACCATTGCAACACTATCTCCAACTAAAATTGCATCAATTGAAGATTTGTTTAAAATCTTTGCCGACCAATGATCATAACAAGTGAGCATTGAGATTTTTTGTTTGGATTCCTTTTTTTTCTTAAAATCAAAAATGGTTTTCATTTTTTATTTGCCCTAATTCGAGGTTATTTAGTTGTGTCTTTAAAATTGCTATATATATTTCTTTTAGTGAAGTATCTTCAAGTGAGTCGAGATTTTTACTTATAGTTTTAAAATCTTTTCTAACAATTGGCCCAGTAACATTATTTAAATTTGGGTTAGGTATATTTAAAAAATTATCGGAATTTTTTTGCAAATAAGGTTTTAAGACATCAAAAGGTAACTCTAAATTTGTACTCCATAGCTTAAAAACCTCAAGCCAAAGTAGCTGAACTAGATTACCGCTGCATACGCAAAGTGAATGGTAGAGTGATTTTTTTTGTGGCTCGACATAAAAAGATGGATTCGTTAATTGATCATGAAATTTTTTGAGATTAAAATTTTTTTCAAAATAAGCCCATGGGATCTCAGAATAAAAATCCGGATTATATAAATCTTCAGTAAAGGTCATTAATGGATGAATACAATTTATTCCTGGAATTGTTAAAGCCCCTGAGCAATGAAAAGTTTTAGATTGTTTTAAGAATAAATTTTCTTCAACAAATGGTTCAATAGCATCATCTTTAATTAATATTAATGTGCGGAAAGAATTATTTGCTAATGGTTCTAATTCTGTTTGACTATTAAATTTTCGGGCCCAATGTTTGATTGGAATATTGAGTTGAGAAAAGTAGAAAGTTATATGACGCACAAGGCGTCCAGAACCAATTAAGAGTACGTACTTTTCATTTTCTAACTTTGCTGAGGGTACCTGTCGCATGAGATCAAGTCCTATATTACAGTTTTATTAAGGTTAAATAAGTCAATTTTTATTGTAGACGCCTTAATTTTTAATCCCACCTAAAACTGCAAAAAGAAGTAAGAGTAAAAAATATTAGTTACGGTCGCCTTCATCTTGTGAAATCCTGCAAGGTAAGATATATCATTTTTTATAAACAAACAAGGAAATAACGGATTATGATTCAGTCTGATTGCTGGCGCGATTATATGCGAGACAAAATCATGTGCCATTATATGAAAGAAAAATACGATGTTCAAAAAACTTTACATATCCTTTTTAATTCTTAGTGTTCTTGCTGGTTTCATTTATATACTACAAATTGGATTGCAGGAAAAAACGATTTCGAAAATAAAATGGAGTCATTTTAATGATTCACGTGAAGTTGCAGAATCTATTGCTAACCGTTTACGTCAAGAAACAAAAGATCATCAAGTTATAATGTTTGGAGTCGACCCTGGTAACTTAAATCATCTTAAAATTGTAAAAAGCTGGCTGGAGTTTAATAAAAGTCCTGGATGGAATATTGATTTAATTTACATAGAACCAGCACTTTCAGGAGGTAAAGAAATGTTTCCCCAAGCGACTCCAATAGATATTCGTGAATTTGAGGATAAGACGGTGGGGTTATTGAATGATTTTTTTGAATCGAAAAAAAGAATTTTAATTATTGCTCCCCATATTTACGTATCTCAATTTATAAAAGAAAATCCAGTGTCAAGAATACTAAAAAAATTAAAACCTGCTCAATCTCAATTGGTAATGGGCATAAGTTTGATTCCAATTTTGTCAGAGTCCTCTTTGACTTGCGTCTCTGCAGGTGTTGATTATACAGGTCAAAGTCCCTTGGGTTGTTTAGCACAAGAAAAATCTTTTTTTTATCAAAAAAAGAAGTTTGAAAAAAATATGAGTGGAGCTTTAGATCAATATGGCTTAAATGATTATTTATTTTTCTTAAAAGGAAATCAAAACTAAGGCTAGAATTTTACTATTTTTTTAGGGGTGAAATGAAATTTATAAATGCTTTCATAATTTTAATACTTAGTTATTTTTTATATGGTTTTTATTTATCATCATTTAATGTTGATGTTTTTCCATCTCGGATTCATCATCAACATCCAGAGCCTTTTTATGACTATAAAGGTGTTACAAATGTTTATTCACAATTAAGTTTAGGTTCTGGTGATATAAAAGAAATTGTAACCGATGCAAAAGCAGCTAATTTAGATTTCATATTTATTACGGATTTAAATATTTTTGAAAATAACATTTTTGTAGATGGATACCATGATAATTTACTATTATTAAGTGCTCAAAAATTTAGTTATCTTGATTCAAGACTTTTATTTTACTCATCCAAAAAAGTTTCGTTAGGGCAAAACTTAGGTGATTTAAACTTAAAAGTAACAGATTTGCTTTCACAAAATTCAGATTCTAATAAAGATTTTATTTTTATATTAACACACCCATTTATGAAGGGCTTTGGTTGGACGGGAGAGCTTCCAAACTCACTAGATGGTATTGAACTGATAAATTTTAAAAGAGTTCAACAAAAGCATTTTGAAGAAGAAAAGGCCGATTCTTTTTTGAGTTTATTGATGTATCCATTTAATCCAGCGCTTGGATTTATTCGTTTATTTGATGAACCTGTTCAAGAACTGCAAATGTTGGATGCTCAACAAAGTAAAAAATTTTTTACAGCTAGCCTGGGGCTTGAAGCAACAGCAAAGGCAGTCCCATTCACTGGCTCAACAATTCATTTTCCAAGTTATGAAACAATATTTAGATTGGGAAGTCAGCATATTTTGTTGAGATCCGAACTAACAGGACAGGTTCAAAATGATAAGCAAAAAATTTTAAAAGCATTGAAATCCGGTGAGTACTATCTTTGTTTGGATGTACTAGGTAATCCAAAAGGATTTAATACATTTATTAAAACTGGAGAGCAAATTTTTTTAATGGGAAATGCTATTCCATTTAAAAGAAATTTGATTTTTAATTATCAATTACCAAAGCCTTTAGGAGATTTTGAGGTGATTGTTTATAAAGATGGAGCTGTATATAAGAAGTTCAGTCAATCAAAACAAGATTTTCCAATTTTAGAAAAAGGTATTTATCGCTTAGAAGTTCGTCTTAAGTTAGGATTACCTTTCCCAATGAAAGCACGCTGGATACCTTGGATTTATACAAACTCATTTTATATTAATTAGTACCAATTCTTAGTCTAAAGTTAGATTTTAATCAGAAATTGGAAATTGAAAATCTACTTTTTTGCGAAATAGTTTTTTAACTCGTATGCGCACTTCCTCATTTTCTTTTTGAATTTTTTCTTCTCGTGCAATTCTTTGATCGTGTAATGCACCAATTTTTTTTGCTAAATTGTGATAAAAATTAGAAATCATTTCTATATTTGCAGGCTCCCTACTTTTTATACTTTGCTTGTAGTTTTGAACTAACTTTAAGTTTGAAGACTCAATTGTTGAAGTCAATAAATTCCACGTAAGTGCTGTAGGTATGCCCTCAGTATTTGATCCATTTGAATTGATAGGTCCAAACCAATTCATTGTTCCTGCGGGTAAAGAGTAATTTCCATTTTGAGGTTTATTGGGATTAATTGTAATTGAACCTTTTAATACAAAAACACTTGTTTTTGACTTTTCTTTATCTTGAGAAATTATGATTTCACTTTCTGGTTGAATTATAAATTTACCGGCTATTGATTTAAATTTTGCGACATCTGTAGAAGTGGTCCATTTAATCGATCCTTTAATTATATTATATTCTTGCAAATTTTGTCGATAAACCAAGGATTGGGAGCCAAACATTAGCGTATCATTTTTTGAAAGTTGCAACTGGGTACCAGATTTCTTAGAAATAATTAAGCAGTCTTGATTTTTTTCTACAAGGCAATTTTGAGGAAATTGATAAAGCTCTAATGCTTTTACTTCAATATCAATTGCTGAAGCTAAGAAAAATATAATTAGTTTTTTAAAGAAATTCATAAAATCACTCCAAGCTTCTGAGCAATTTTTTGGTTTGATTTTGAATCTCAATATTTGAAGAGAATGCTTTTGAAGCCACAAGCCAAGTTTCTTTAGCTTCAAGAAAGCGATTTTTTTCTTTAAGTAACATGCCTACTCGAAGTAAAATCATCCCAGTTTTATCGCTTTCTGGAAATAGCTCCATCATTTTTTGTGAAGTTTCGACACATAAATTTAACTCGTGGGTTTGATAATAACTTTCTGCTAAAATAAAATATAAATTTACTAAGTTTGGAGAAATAGGGTCAAGTGCAAGAATTTCATTCACAGAAGTTATGACCTGCCCATATTTTCTATCAGAAAACTCTTTCATAACCAAATCAATACGGGCATCAATTTTAGAGTACTTAATGATATCAGGATTTTCTTTTGTAACAACACTTGCTAAGCTTCGTACCTGATAATCTTTTTTTAAGTCTGATTTAATATTCGGCAATAGTGCTGCTACATTTTGTTGAAAAACTTGATATTTGTAAGTGAGTAAGTCTTGTTGCGCTTGGGATTTTAAAAGCGAAACTTTTAACTCATGATTGGCTTCAATATAATCTCGAGTATCACTGAAATACTCTCGAAACTTGTAGTACGACCATTGCCAAAAACTTAGCAAGGCCATCATAAAAATTAATAAGATTGAACCCTTTTTCATATCTAATATATCGGCAAATCATGAAAAAACTAAAATAACTGCTTTTGATTAAATCTGATTGCTTATGAAACGTTCGTTCTGACTCAAAATAAGATTGAAAATATTTAGGCAAAACGCTGTTAGTGGTTTTATGGGCTAAAGTTTTGGGCTGGACTTCCGATAAGGTATTTGGATTATCTCGGTATCAAATGCCAATCTTAAAACAAGTGATTGGTGCCACGCAAACTTTTACATTGGCAGATTTTAATTTGCTGTCGATTTATGGTGGGGGCTTTGCAGGTTTAAAAATCTGGGAATCGGAATTTATTTCATGGATGCGATTGCAGTATCCAATTTCAGGAACAGGCGCAGCTAAACTTTCAAATGGTATTAGCTTTGATGGAGCCTTAACATACCTAAGCCCGTCAGCCTCAAAAAAATCGTATTGGGGATTGACGTGGGGAGGGCAGTATCATTCACTCAATTATAATATCCAAAGTGAAAATAATACTAATCGCACCTTCTCCATTTTTATTTCAAAAATGGATTTTATCTACGGCTACTCATTTTAACATACGAGTAAATTCATATTCATATGAATTTACTCGCGTGCTAACTTATAGTTAATCACAAGCAGGAAAATAACAGCTCATGATTTAGACGAAAGTCTGAATGACTCTCTCAAATGTAATCTTAGAGAGAAGGGGTAATATCATATGACCAAACCTAGATATCTTAAATCTTGTATAGAAAAGGTATTTTTGGTCAACGTTTATTGTATAAGATCGTCAAATGAGATTATTTTATAGAAATAATTGTTAATTATTTCTTCATCTTCAATATAGATTGTACCTTGGTAGATTAATATAGGCTTTAATGCAGATCTTTTTGGTATCGCAATCGCATCAATTTTTTGTTTTACTTCTTTTATAATTTCTTTTGTTATTATTTTTTTACATTTTATTTCACAAAGATAAAAGATATCTAATTTTGTATGTATCAACAAATCGATTGCGCATCCTTTTTTGAATCGAGAGTTTTTCTTCTGGATATAGGGAGCTGATGAGTTTAGTTCGGTTTCTTTAATTTCGAGAACTTTATGAATTAAATCTTTATTTGCTAATATTAAGTTTTCAAACTGGTATCCAAGAATTTGTTCTATATTTTTTACTTCATTGAGATCATTAAATTTAATACCACCTTTTTCAATTTTACCTTTGAGAGGTTCAATTATTTTGAGGTAAAATCGAGTGTAGTTATCTTTTACGCGAATATGGCTTGATTTCATAACTTGGGATGTATCAGTTTTAAAATAAAAATCTCTGCTAATAAATCCTGAAATTTCTAAAATATGTAGTGCCTCAGTAAGATCGCTATTGTGATCTATTTTTAGTTTTTTTGCTAAAGAGTTAGGAGTCAGTTTTTCGTCTAAACATAATCTAATAATTTTTTCCAAACCTTGTGATCTTCTTCTAAAAATATCTCTAAAAATTTTATCAAAATCTCTATATAGTATTCCTCCTTTATCAAAACAAATTTGAGCTAAACTTTTAGTGGATGCTTTTGATTTAACTATTTCTTCGAGGTATTTAGGAACTCCTCCTGTTATTGATAAGGTAAGCATTTTTTCTAACGAACCCATATGAAAATTATTTTTGACCCAAAATTCATTGATTTCAGTTAATGAGAGCTCTTGTAAGTTAATATCAAGAGAGACTCGTCCTAAAAAATCAGTATTGTTTAAAATATTTTTTTCAATCCAAGCAGAAACTGATCCGCAGACTACAAGAATAAGTTGAGGGTTCTTTTTAAATTTAGTATCCCATGCGGATTTTAATTTTGCAGCAAACAGTTTATCGCCGTTTCCTAGCCAAGAAATTTCATCTAGAAATATTAACCACTCTTTTTTATTTGTTAATTTTGCAAGGTAATCAAAAGCTTCATCCCAGTCACTTAATTTGGGCTGGGGAATTTTAAATTGTTCAGCTAATGAAATTGCAAAGTGTTGGAGTTGATCTTTAGCTGTCGATTCAGTTTCAGGCCCCAAACCTTGCACTTCAAAAAAATTCGAAAAAGATTTTGACCATTCTTCTATTAATGAACTTTTCCCAATTCGTCTTCTGCCGAGCAGACAGACAAAACTAGCTGTTTTTTTATATTTTAAGTTATTTAATTGATTGAATTCAGTTTTTCTTCCAATAAATGACATAAACTCCCCGCCAATACTACAAATGTACATTTAGCGGGTATATTTTGTCAATATACAAACTCCCCGCCAAATGTGCATTTATAGTATTAGCGGGGAGTTTATTATTAATACAAACTCCCCGCCAAATGGAAATTATTGATTAGATTCTTTGTCTACGCTAATTGCGAATTTTTTAATTCCGCCCTGTTTAACGGCATCCATTACACTTACGACTTGTCCATGGGGGACCGCTTTATCTGCTTGGATGACGGCTTGAATTTCTGGATCTTTTTTAAATTCTTCGATAGCACGATTTTTAATTTGATCTAAATCAGCAGGATTACCATTGAGTAAAGTCTTACCATCGCTTGAGATTGTCACATTAAATTGGGGTTTGCTTTCTGTTTTATCTGCACTTTGTACTTTTGGTAAGTTTACATTAATACTTGGTTTCATAATCATAGGAGCTGTGACCATGAATATAATCAATACAACAAGTATAATGTCAACTAAGGGTACTACGTTGATTTCTGCAAGGACCTCATCTTGATCACTATACTTTTGTGACATTTTATAAACCTCTTTTTTTTGCTAATGCCAAACACAACTCTTTTACTAAATCTAAATTTAATAAAATACTTTTAACTTTTTTAAGAAAATAATTATAAGACATAACAGCGGGAATCGCTACAAATAGACCAGCGGCTGTTGCAACTAACGCAAGCGAAATACCAGCCATAACTGTTTGTTGTCCAGCTTCGGTGTTTTGGGCTAAATCATTAAACGCTTTCATAATTCCTAACACTGTACCAAGTAAACCAATATAAGGTGCATTGGATCCAATTGTAGCAAGAAACCCTAGATGTTTTTCAAGTTCGGGTTTTTCAATTAATACCATTGAATTGAATACTTCTTCCAAACCTCTTGAGCCTGATTCTTTAATATGTTTTAAACCATAATTTACAGCTCGACCCTCTAAAGTTGTAATTTCTTTAGCTAGATCTTCAACTTCTTGAATGGACTGACTTGAAATTGCTAATTTTAATTTGTACCTGATTTTATCACTTTCACTAGAAATTTTACGAAGGGTAAAGAAACGTTCTAGAATAAACCCAATGCTCAAAATACTTAATGATATTAACAACCATAGTATTGCTTGGTCTGCGATTTGCGCAAATGCAAATATTTTTTCAGTTAACATATAAACTCCAAAGTGAGATTATTAATAAATATAGAGTTTCAGAATTTAAATCAAAAAGCAATGGGTCTATTCGATATGCGCCAAGTCTCATTATTAAAAAATGCAATATTAATATTAAATATCTATTTTCTTGTGTGTTGCAATCAAATTCAATCGGAAAAACACTCTGTGCTTATTATTGCCATCGAAAAATTAGGAGCAAACGATTTTTCTTGTCATAATTATGAAGATCCCGAGAATACTAATTCTGGTTTTAAGAGAATTTGTGAAGAAGGAATTCGATTTACCCATACTTTTACTCCATCAGTACTTAGTGCACCAGCAATAGGTGGAATGCTTACAGGAATACATCCATTTATTAATGGATTGAGAGATAATGGTGGGACATCACTTTCAGGTGCTTTAAAAACAATACCTGAACTTTTAATCGAACAAAAAGTAACTACTTTATTTATTGGAACATCACCCACCATAAAAAGACATTCGCGTTTACATCAAGGTTTCGAGAAGTTTGATGATGATTTTAATTTGCAAGTAAATAAAGAGTTCCGTTCTTCTAAAAATGCTGTTCAGATTTTTAAGGATTGGTATATAGATGAAGTTAAATTTAATAATTTTTTTGCCGTCTTACAATTGTCAAATTTACTTTTTCCATATGCAGAAACTACAAATGAAATGGGAGAACTTCGCCCATTAGGTTTTGAAGCACAACTTGAAGATCTTGACTATTCGTTATACCAATTATTTAAATTCTTAGATGATAGAAAAGCATGGGAAAAAAATTATATTTTCCTTGTTGGGTTAAACGGTAAAAGTAATTTTGAAAAGTTAAAAGATATTCCAAATGCAAGTTTATCTTCTGATATATCAAATGTAGTTTTTTTTGTGAAACCTCCAAAGGGCAGAGAAGAAACGCCACATCATTGGAAAATTGATGAGTCAATTTCTTTATTAGATATTGGTCCGACACTTGCTGATATATTTAATGTTAATGAAAGCTACGAAAAGTTTTCTCATGAGTTTTTGAATTCAAAAGGTAAAGAATTAGAATTTAAATTGTTAAAGGGAGAGAGTCTTTTTAATCTAATCAATAAAAATAAAAATACAATTTCAAGTGATCGATTAATTTTGATAGAGTCAGCCTGGTCAAATTGGATTAATTTAAGTGGAATTCGTTATTTACTTCGAAAAAATAATTGGGTGTACAACATTGAAGAAAAACCTTACTACTTTAATGATTTAATTGATAGAAACCAAACTAATAAAATTTATGATGAAGACCATGTTGATAAAGATTTTTTAGTTCACGTAAAAGAAGTAAAGCAAAACTTAGGACTAACTGAGTGGCGCCCGTTCGATGACTCAACCATTGAGATGTTTAGTATTATATCTCAGTATGATAAGTTTAAAAAAATCTCATCTATTGATGAGCTTAAGTATTTAGAAGCACTTATAAGTTTAGTATTAATTAAACCAGATGTTAATACTGTTAATTTATTTTTATTTAATGAGTTAATTAAACTTAGAAAATGGAATCGAATAGAACAAATCAATAAGGTGGTTAAGAGTAATTTGATTGCTGAGTTAATAAAATATTTAAATTTATCTATCTCGCAAAGGCAACAGTATCAATTTGTAAATTCATGCCTAAGTCTTTTGTTAACTGGTGCTGAACCTAATGTCCCTATTATAAATCAACCTTGCAGTAGTAATTTAATAAAAATATTTAGTAATTATGTGTATTCAAATTTAGATTCAACTCAAAAAGAGTTACTGGCTCAAAAGTTTAGTCGAATTAAAAATAATTTAATTTTAAAAAAAGCAATTTACGACTTAGATATACAAAATATCGGCGTCTTTGGAGTTATTAATTTTTTGCAAGACGATTTATTATATTATGAAATAATAAAAGCTTTACCTCAATTTCAAAGAACATTGCTAACACTTTAAAATAATTAAAGCGAACAATTGCCTATCCAAAATGGTATTTGCGAGTTTCTATTTGAAAGTTCTGTTGCTAATAAACTAAGATCAGTTTTTATTTTAAAATTATGATTAAGAAATGTTGTTGGAAATTGTGGGCCTGCGGTAACAAAAAGTTGATCATCAGGTTCAAAGCGAACACTAGTTAATTGAGGATAACAAATATTATCTGTTCCCATAAGGTTTAATGGAATAGGTGGTTGCGAGGCAAGATCATTTGTTACGACTCCAGAACTACTAGTTAAAATAATTGGGTCAAAGGCTTTATTAATCAGAACAGTGCTGAAACTTCCAATTTGGCCAATAACTAATTCGTGACCTGAAATTCCTATTGAAATTAATTCTAGTCCAGAAACATAACTTTGCTTATTATGTGCTCGGTAAATTTTCTCATTACTAATTAGTAGTGAAGTTCTCATTATATTAGTTAAAGGTGATAAACTTGGTATTTTATCAAATGGTGAAGTCGACTCAAAATCATTTTTAGAAGCAGAAAAGTAATTTGAAATAGTTTCGGATACTTCTTGAAAAGGGTTAATTTCACCCCAAGAAAAGCCTATTGTTATTAATTTTAAATCTTTATCAAATAATACATCTGCTTTTGGAATTGCAAAATTTCCCCGATAATTATGTTGAGTAAAATTTTTCATATAGCACCATATTTTTTTAATTTGATCTTTGATTTTTGAAAGTATTCGCCAGCGGGAACGTCAAGCTCTAATATTTTTTTCCAACGTTCTTTTGCAGTTTCAACATTTCCAATATTTTCTTCAACAATAGCTTCCTGATATAGACCTTGCATTTTCTTTTTTAATTCACCAGTAATCAATGCAATTTGCTCAGGAATTTTTTCATCTTCTGGATCTAAGGTTTGTGCTTTTTCTAATAATAAAATTGCATCTTTAAAGTTTTCTCCCTCTGCCATTGATTTACTTTTTTCAATGGCTTCTTTTATTTTATTTTCACTATCTTTCATTAAGTTATTTTTTTTCTTTTTAGCTTTTTCTTTTAATTTTTCAGGATCAGGTAGTGTAGAACCCATAACCTCATCTAGAGCTGCAATTCCTTTCAACTGATTTTTTTCAGTTAGAGCAAGAGCAGCATCATATTGATCTTTGAGGGCTTTTACTTGAGCTTCGAATTGTGCTTGTTCTTGTAAGCGTAATTTTCTTTCTTCTTCAATTTTATTAAGTTGCTCTTTTAAACTTATAAGAGCTGGATGTTCAGGATTTATTTGTAATGCGGGGGCAAGACATTCATTCAATTGCTCAATAGACATATCTTTATTTATAAATTGAGAACAATGTTTTACGACATTCTGAATTCGGTCTTCTAGCTCTCTTTTTTCAGATTCAATTCTTTCATTTTCTTCTTTACGTTTTAAATCTTCAATTGCTATTTTAACATAATTTTCTAAATCTTTTGAATCTTCATATTTAGGAATTTTTTCGTGTAATTTAAGTAATTCGGCTTGGGCCATTTGATAATTGGCTTGCATATATAAATTTTTAGCAAGATTATAAGTATGCTTAACATAATTTTGTTCTTCTGGACTTAATTTTAAAAATGGATCAGCAGCGGCTGAGGCCTTTGCCGCATCGTCAACACCATTCGAAGAATCATTACTGTTATTCAAAAAAATTACTATTAATAAAAGTGCACCTACAATTGCGATGCGGATTTTATTTTGTTTATTGAGTTCAATTTTTAAACCCCAAAAATTAAGAATAGGATAGGGATTCGCAGGTGCAGAAAAAGACTCTACAGCTGGTTGGGAGTTTAATTGTTCTTCTGATGGAGGATTAAATTGCGGTTCCCAAGACGCTAATTCATTTAAAGGCTCTTGAGGAGCTATTGGTAAATGATTGATTGCTTCGAGAGCTTTTATTTCAAAATTAGTATCTATCAATGTAAAACTTAGTTTAATATTTAAAACACTAATTATATCACCACTTAATAATACAACGGGCTCACTTGGAGAAATTTTATTTCCATTTAGAAAAGTGCCGTTTACAGAATTTAAGTCTTGAATAAAAAATTTATTACCAATATTTGTAATTTTAAATTGTTTGCGACTAATCCTTTGATTTTCTAAAACGATATCATTATCAGCCTCTCGACCAGCAACAAAAATCTCTTTATTCATTTCAATTTTTTTTGTTTCGTTACCATTTTCATCTAAGAAAATTATGATTGGTTTTAGATTATAACTATGGGCTACTGTCATTGTTTTTTCACTGATAGCAACTGCATGTTCGTGCGCACTTAAATTTTCAATAGTTTGAACTGCTTTGGCTTGAGAGTTTTGCTCAACTTGAGGTTCTAAACTTAAAACTGTATCTTCAAAAATAAAATCATATGGATATACTGTAAATAATAGTCCATTTTCTAACTCAATTTCATTTTTTGATTCGTTATTTAGAAAAAGCTCACCTATTTTTGAGACTAGCAGAACTTTCCATTTGGAGTTTGAGTAATAAATTTTTATATGTTGACGAGAAATTCCCTTTTCAGCTTCTAAAATAATTGCACAATTATCACCTCGACCAGCAAAGTATTCTTGGGAAATATCGAGATCTAAAGTTTTAATAATTTCCGTTTTTAATTTGACAAGTATTTTTGCCATTTAGTACCTGCCCTTTGATAGAATATCACACTCATCAAGTATTTGTTTTGCTTCTTTATAAATCGAATCATTAGGATCTCTTCGCAAAATTAAGACTTGTTGTGCGGCTGATTTACAAAGCCTAAAATTACTTTTTTCACGATACCTTCTTGCTTGATTCATATTAAATTGAGTTAGGCTATCATACTTTTGTAGTGATAAATTTAAATACTTTTTAGCTAAAATATGATTCGGATCAAAAGATAATGCAGCTTGAAAAGATGAAATAGATCGACTGTATTGCCCATTGCGATAATCTCTAAAACCTTTTACATAATAAGTTTGAGCAGACTCAAATTGACGATTTAAGGATCCATCTTCATTTATTTTTTTATTTATTTTATATTGTTCTGCTAACTCTTTTGATTCCTTAATTTCATTTTCGTACTCTTCAATTGTTCTTAGCGCTGAACCTTTTTTGGGTTTCTTTTTTTCTTCTGGCATCAAAAATAAAACTACAGCAATTATTAATACCACTACGATAAGCATATTTTTATTTGAATTACTGTTTTTATTTGCATTATTACCTTGGGATCCTTTTTTTGCAGGTATGGGTTTATAGGGATCAGGTGTTTGTTGTATTGGTTGTTGTATTTGTTGGCGAGTAAAAACTTGCAACTGGGCATTTTGTTTTTGAGTTTGAATTTGATGTGTTGTAGGTGGTTGTGAAATATTTTGTGGTGGTAAGCTAGGAGGATTTGCTGTTGTGATTGTATCGATCCAATCAAACGACAATTCTGAGTCTCCAATCACAATTCTTCCATTTGCAACCATTTCTACTATTTCTTTAAAAATTCCTTGGTAAAAAATTGGATTTCTTTTGCTTTGGTTTTCTATTTTTAAAATTAAGTTTTCCTTATTAACCCGAATATGTGTTCGACTCATTTTTGAATCATTTGGTAAAATAATTTGATTTTCGGGTCCTCGGCCAACTGTAAAAGTATTTTTATCCAAAGTAAACGACTCACCCTTGTGAGGGCCACCAGTAATAGTAACGACAATCTTTCGATGTTGGTTACTTAAAAGTGATTGAGCCGTTGCATTTTTTGACATAACTTCCTTTTTTAGTTCATTGGAATAATACTTATAATAAAATAACTGGGACTTGATTTTTCATAACAACAGACACAGTTAAGTTGATTATTTAATCCTGCAAACTCAAGTTCACTTTGGTGAATTTGACTTGGATCCTTTGAGGCTCTATCTAATAAATCGTGAATATTCTTTTGAAGAGCCTGATCTGGTATTAAACTTATTGGTTGATTGCGGAGATTTGATTCACTTACACCCATTAGATTTTCAAAAGCATGATTTAATGAAATGATATTTAGTTCTTTACTAAACCCTATAGATGCATAACCGATTAAGTTAATCATATTACTTGCTTCTATCTCTTTATTAATAACTAAATTATTATTGTTAATATCATTTTCTCCCAAAGACGCAACTCGACTTAATATAGTATTTATATTTGTAATTAAGTTTTGGAATATCGGAAATTCAATTTTAATTGGCTCTGTTGTTTCAGATTTATTTTTGAGTGCCAAATCTACTTGAGTATTTAAAAAACGAATGGGATATTCTATCAGCCGAGAAAATAAAAAATAAAGTATTGCACCAATTATTAGTGCTAAAACTAATATTTGTATAAATAAACTAATTGTTCTTCCATCTTCTACAGCAAGAGATTCGATGTCATAAATTACAATTGCGTAGGCCTTTATAACAAAACCACCAGAGTCAGGATTATAGGCTGATATTGGTATTGAAACACCAATTTGTTTAGTGGCAATATTTTGTACAAACTCTTTCTGCTCTTTTCGAGCTTTTTCAATAAAGGGTATATCTGGAACTGAACCAATTTTAGTTGCAGGCGCCATAACTGATCCGTCTGATGCTCTTATAATATAAGTGTTTGATACACCCTCTTCAAGCTCTGCGAGACTAGTTGTAAGTGCAGTTTCATTTTCATTAATAAGTGCTTGTTGATTAATATTTGCTAAGCTTCTTGCAATAGTGATTGCTCTTCGCTGAGCTTCTATTTGAATACTTTCAGTACTAATAGCTATCATCGGTATAGTTGCCAAAATAGTTAGAACTACTGCATATCCAAATAAAAATAAAGCAATGACTAATTTGAACTCCATAACTTCAGTGAGTTTATAAACTCCAGGTAATAAAACTGTATCAATGTAGTTATTAAATTTTTGCGCTGGAGTTTCCTCAAGTCTTACCTGCTGTACGTTTTGAGCAGGCTGAACAGTTTGAGAGTTAAGTTGTGGATAAAACTGTTGAGCGTGTGATTGATTTTGTTTTTGAATTTGAAAATGTGGAGAAATCTGCTGATTACTTTGAGATTTTACAACAAGTCCCTTTTGGGAAGGTGTTGGAACTTCTATAATATCACATAAAATGTCTGTTAATGAAATTTTATTACCTTTAGATAATTGAACTTTTTGAATTTTTAATCCATTTACAATTGTGCCGTTTCTAGATTTATTATCTGTAATAAATATTTTATCATTTTCATCTAGTTCTATATAAGCATGTTCTTTTGAAATATTAGGTCCATCAACTTTAATTGTACAATGTGATGATCGACCTATAAGAGTTTTACCAACTTTAAGTGGGTAGACAAGTCCTGATTGAGGTCCTGATAAAATTCTAAGCCCCCACATAAAATTTATCTCCCTCTTTTAAATCAAATTTTTTAATTGATCCTGCACGCATTTCAATAACTGAGTTTGCAGCAATGACTGGCCAAGTTGCTCGCCATGGGACAATGTTTTCTTTTAATCCACGAATCACTAATTTATCATCTAAGAATATACAATCGATGGGATAATTCATAAAAAATGTATGTATGCTATTGCACATTTTTATCCAAAGCATATGGTCATCTTTAAGCTCGTGAGTTCCCAATAAACCTTTCATTCTTTGAAATGAATTAGATGCAATAGTTAAATGTTGAGAGATAAGTTTATTATCTGATTGAACTAAATATAACTTTTGCATTATTTAGATCCTCCACTCATAAACTGAATTACAACAGGTCCAAAAACCATTATAAATACTGCTGGGAGAATTAGAAAAATAATTGGTAATAAAATTGTTTGTGAGGCTTTTGCACCGGCTTTTTCAGCACGGACAAATCTTTCAAGTCTCATTTGAATGGATTGATCCTTAAGTACTTGTGAAATGCTTGCGCCAGTTGCATCCGCATCAGCAAGTACAGCAATAAAACTAGTGATCTCACCCATGTCGAGTCTTCGAGCCATTCCTCGAAGGGATTCAATTCTTGAGGCACCAAGTTTAATGTCTTTAAGAACAATTGAAAGTTCATCCGCTAAAACAGAATTTTCTGCTTTATCAACAATTCTTTGTATAGCACCAATAAAATCAAGTCCGGCTTCAGTAGAGAGAGCAAGTAAGTCAATAAAAAAAGGCAAATCTATGCGAACAGCATTTATGCGAGAGGTTCGTACTCCATTTGCATGTATGTCTGGTAACATATATCCAAGTGGCATTATAAAAAGGAAAACAATATACGGAAAACCAAGATCTAATGCAAAATTCATTACCAGCAAGAAAAATGGAAACATTATGCCTAAGAATAATCGTAACCCAATGTATTCATCAACAGTAAGTTCCCGCGACATACCCGAGGTCATTAAAATTTTTTCAACTTTTTTACGATAAAATTGATCTTTAATTTTTACTGCATACTTTAAAGTAAATTGGTGGACTAGTGGGAGACAGGCGTTAATGACTTGTGACTTTGACTTAGGGCGCTCTTCACCTTTTGCCCAAGCTAAAAACTCAGTTTGATTTTGATTGCCAAATAATACACGCAAAAAAAGATAGACAGATATACCCGTCAGCATTAATGCGGTGATTAGTATTAAATCAGCTCTTCCCATTTTTAATCCTTTGTGATCAAAATAGTTTCATGTATAAATTAATTTTAGCTTCACAATCCCCACGCCGAAAAAAAATTTTAACAGAAGCAGGGTACTTATATAAAGATCTCCCTGTTAACTTATCGGAAACTCCTGATAAAAACCTAAATCTGGACGAACAAATAATTAAGATCGCACGCGAAAAAGCAGAAGCTTGTCTAGAGTCAAATAACTATTTGAAAAATCAAAGTTATTTAATATTAGCATCAGATACTATGGTTATTGTTGATGGAGTAATGTTGGGTAAACCAATTGATAAAAATGAAGCTAAAAAATTTTTGCGACTTTTATCTGGTCGAGATCACTTTGTTAAAACTTCTGTTTTTGTTTTAAATTGTCAAACTTTAGAACACATAGAGGGAATAGACACAACAAAAGTATTTTTTAAAAATTTAACAGATAACGAAATAAATTCCTATGTTGAAAGTGGAGAACCAATGGATAAGGCAGGAGCCTATGGAATTCAATCTTTGGGTGGAACATTTGTAGATTACATCGATGGCTCAATGAATACTGTTGTAGGTTTGCCATTAATTTTATTTGAAAATTTACTAAAAAAAAATAATTGGTCCATTGAAGAAACAGAGTCTTCCGATAATTTAGTTCAAGAAAATTTTTTAAAATTTAAAAATATTTTTGAAGCTGAATTATTAAGAAATAATCAGATGAAAATAGGATCATTAACAAAAGCAAAGTTATTGGCAGTTTCTAAAACACATCCACTTTCAAAAATAAAATCTGTTTATAAAAAAGGCCAAAGACTTTTTGGCGAAAATTATGTACAAGAAGCGAACTTAAAAGTTGAAGAAGCTCGATCAGAACACTTAGACATTGAGTGGCATTTTATCGGTAAACTTCAGCGAAATAAAGTAAAAGATGTTATTGGTCGTTTTGCTTTAATACATTCGGTTGATAATTTAGATTTGGCAAAAAAAGTTTCATCAATTGCTGAGCAAAAACAACTTAATCAAAAGTGTCTTCTTCAGTTAAATATCGGAAGTGAAGATACAAAATCTGGTTTTTCTCCAGTGGAACTTTTAAGTTGTATGTCAGAGCTTATAAAGTTACCGAATGTCACTTGGCAAGGTGTAATGTCTATGCCACCATTAACTGAAGACGAACAAAAAGTTCGTGGATTTTTAAGACAAACAAAGGATGTTTTTGAAAAAATAAAATCAAATTTACCTAAAGAATTTATTTCTGAATGGAAACATATATCAATGGGTACCACTCATGATTTTAAAATTGCTCTTCAAGAAGGATCTACATTTATTCGAGTTGGAACTGCAATATTCGGAGAAAGAGAATACACGTGAGTTTAAGTCATATCATTCAAAATCCAAATCATAAGATTGGTTTTTTAGGTGCAGGAAACATGACAACTGTTTTTTTGCGTAGATTAATAGAGTCAAATACTCTAACACCAAAACAAATTATGGTGAGTAATCGTACTGATGGTAAATTACAAAAACTAAAGTCAACTTACGATATTTTAATAGCAAACACAAATGAGCAACTTGTTGATGAGTGTGATGTTGTAATTATTGCTGTAAAACCACAAGATTTTAATGAAGCTTTAGAGCCAATTGCATCATCTTTTAAACCCGATCAAATAGTAATTAGTTTAGCTGCGGGTTTAGCATTAAATTCACTTTATAAAATAGTGCCCAATGTAAGATGGGCCAGAGTCATGCCTAATACTCCTTCAAGAATCGGCCATGGGGTTATTGGATTGTGCACGCGTGATAAAAAAGATGTGGGGCTTGAAGAGTATATTAAATCTTTATTAGCTTCTCTTGGAACAATTATTTCTGTTGAGAGTGAAGAAGATTTTAATACAATTATGATTTCATCCTCATCAGGCACTGGTTTTGTTTTTGAGTTGATGAGTTATTGGCAAGAGTGGATTGAAGAACGTGGGTTTACGGCTGAAGAGGCTCGTCAAATCACAGTTGAAACTTTTTTCGGAGCATCGCTATTAGCACAACAAAGTCCAAATATTTCATTTGTTGAATTAGTTTCAGCCGTAGCTTCTAAAAAAGGAGTCACTGCCGCAGGTTTGGATTCGATGAGAGAAACAGAAGTAGAGAGAGCCCTACGCATAAGTTTTGAAAAAGCTTGGATTCGCAATCAAGAGATTGCGAAATTAGTTTAAATAATTGCTCCCTGCTCAATAATCCCCTCAATTATTAAAGCTGTGCATTTTTTTAAAGTAAAATGGAGTTGACTCCGAATTACTTTAAAGTAAAATGGAGTTGACTCCGAATTACTTTGTACTTTGACTCTAAACAAAAGGTGGAATTGCCCAGATTACGCCTGAGACTCTAAAAGCATTGCAAGATCCTAATGGTGAGGTTAAAGATTTCATTTTTAGAAATATTCGGAAGAAAGATTTGAAAAATCCAAATATTGCAATTCCTTTGGCCATTAGATGGCTATCACGTAAAAAAAGATTAGCAGAAGGAAAGCTGGGTAGAGCTGCAACTGCGGAGGAAATTATTTTGGAATATAAAGGGCTTCTAAAAAGCAAAAGTGAATTTAAAAACAACGCTGTCGAAAAATTTAGAGAAGAATATGGCAAGCTTACAGCGAAATAAGCATTCGATCATTTTCGTATTTTATTTATTTTTGCAAGGTTGTACTACAAGCTCATTTTATAACGTTGGTAAACCAAATGCATCAGGAACAGAAATAAAAGTTAGTCCAGATAGAATTATCACAGAGTGTGAATTTATTACTGATTATGATGGAGATCAAAAAAGTCCTTATGGTTTTATGATACACATTTTAGACTTACAAAATACCGTGATCACCGTCAGCAATGGAGTAGTCCTTGAAAAAGAATATTGCTTTGAAAGACAGGTGGCAGTAGATAAGATTATTAAAAATGCCCAATCAGTTATAGTAAGTGGACGAGGAAATGCTGAAGCCCCGATTGTTAAGGGGGAGTTTAAACACACCTTTAAAAGACATGGCACTTATTATGGTAACGGTCGTAGTCTTAATTTTTTAGCTATTTGGAATAATAGAGAAGATTGTTATAGTGGATTTAACGGTGAAGACGATCCTTGTCTGCTGCTCAATAATCCCCTCAATTATTAAAGCTGTGCATTTTTTAAAAGTAAATTGGAGTTGACTCCGAATTACTTTGTACTTTGACTCTAAACAAAAGGTTAGTTTATGGCTTCGAAAACTAAACTCAAAGAACGTTTATATGCATCCTACATACTTAAAGATCTTGGAAAAAAAATGGTTTTTTTAGGTGGCCCACGTCAAGTAGGTAAAACAACACTGGCAACAGAGTTTCTAAAAAAATATTATGATGGGCATCCTGCATATTTGAACTGGGATAATGAAATATCAAGAAAGAAAATATTAAAGTCTGAATGGTCAAAAGATGAACCCCTAATTATCTTTGATGAAATTCATAAAAAAAAAGGGTGGCAAAGTTTTATAAAAGGGATTTGGGATGTCTGGAAGAATACTCAAAAATTTCTAATTACTGGTTCGGCACGATTAGATATTTTTCGTAAAGGAGGCGATTCAATGTTGGGTCGCTACCATTACTATAGATTACATCCATATTCACTTCCAGAACTTGGATATAGTGAAAAAAATTTAACTCTCCTATTTAAATTCGGAGGTTTTCCTGAGCCATTAATAGAACAAGATGAAGTTGAGTTAAGAAGATGGCACCTTCAAAGAGTTGCAAAATTAGTAAGAATTGATTTAAGAGATTTAGAGTCAATAACTGATTTAGATAAAGTTGAAATTCTAGCTGATACTTTACCTTCAAGAGTGGGGAGTGGGTTGTCTTATAAATCATTGGCAGAAGATTTAGAAGTGTCAGATAAAACAGTAAAGCATTGGGTGCAGATGCTTGAAAACTTATATTATTGTTATTTGATACCTCCGTTTGGCTCTCCCAAAATAAAAGCTATAAAAAAAACTTCCAAATTATATTTGTGGGATTGGTCGCAGGTTGAAAATCCAGGATTTAGATTTGAGAATATGGTCGCCTCGCATCTCTTGAAGCTTTGTGATTTTTGGCAAGATGTTTTAGGTTATAAAGCAGAGCTTCGTTACATCAGAGATGAAACAGGTAAAGAATGTGATTTTGTCGTGATTAAAGATCGTAAACCAATATTTGCCGTTGAATGTAAGTTGAGTGATACCGATGTTTCACCGTCTTTGATTTTTTTTAAATCAAAGTTAGATATTCCAATGTGGTATCAAGTTCACTTGAATGGAAAAAAAAGAATTATTGAACCAAATTTTAAAATTTTATCCTTTGATGAGTTCTGCAAAGAAATCAAAGCAATCTGATAATTAATTCCTTGTAACATATGTCGGATTTAAGGTATAATTCCGATATATGATACAGCGAATATGTAATTTATCGAATTCACATAGCTTTTTCTTGTTTGGACCGCGAGGTGTTGGCAAAACTACCTTTCTTGAACATTGGGCTAAGGGGCAAAATGTTTTTTACGTTGATTTGCTTGACCCTGAAATTTCACATCGTTACTCCTTAAGACCTCAATTGTTGATTTCTGATTGGGAAGTGAAAAAAGCTGAATGGATCATTGTTGATGAAATTCAAAAAATACCTGAACTGCTTGATGTTGTTCAAAAACAAATGCGAAAAAAAAATGTATACTTTGCTTTAACAGGGTCCAGTGCTCGAAAACTTCGAAGAGGCGCTTCTAACTTGTTAGGAGGGAGAGCTTTTGAATTTCATTTCCATCCGTTAACTCATATTGAATTAGGATCATCTTTCAATCTTTTAGAAGCTTTGAAGTGGGGAACCTTACCCTATATTGGTGAGCTATCTGATGCAAATAAAGTTAGAAGTTTATACTCGTATGTTTCTACTTACTTAAAAGAAGAAATTTTAGTTGAGCAGATAGTTCGAAAAATTGAACCTTTTCGAAGATTTTTAGAAGTGGCAGCACAGATGAACGGAAAAATTTTAAATTATGCAAAAATAGCAAGAGACTCAGGAGTTGAAGAAAGAAGCGTTGCTCGATATTTTCAAATCTTAGACGATACATTAGTAGGGTTTCACTTGTATCCATTTGAAAAGTCATTGAGAAAGCAGCAATCTCAAAAAGCAAAATTTTATTTTTTTGATACAGGTGTAACTCGTGCTTTGCAAAATAAAATCACCTTAGATCTAAACACTATGACAAAAGATTATGGTGATTATTTTGAGCAGTTTCTTGTATTAGAATTTTTTAGGTTAAATGATTACTATGAAAAGCATTTTGAATTTTCGTACTTTCGATCAAATGATAGTCTCGAGGTAGATTTGATTGTTAAGCGTCCTGGGAAACCTGAAATTCTCATAGAAATAAAATCACATGATTATTTTAATGAAGAGGATTCAAAGAATTTAGAGATAATTTCAAAAAATTTCCTAAACCCTGAAATGTATGTTTTATCTAATTGTAAAAAGCCTACTAATGTTCGAGGTGTTCAATTTATTCATTGGCAAGATGGGATTAAAAATATTTTTGCGTAAAATTTGTCATTAAGAGTAAAAAGCTAGACTTTTGATTTAAAAAATTTAGTTTTAAAATTTAGTTTTAAATTATATCCTTAACTAAAAATTAACTTGGGTTTGAAAATACTTTTGCCGAATAAAAAGTATGTTTAAAAATGTTAAAGTATCAGAAGATAATATAAAATACTTAAGATGGTTATATGTAATTAGCTTAATAACTTTTGCTATTTATATTTTAAAATATAATTTTATATATCATTTGTATGAATATAACTTGGTAATTCTCCCTACATTTTTAATTATATTTTTATGTGGTCCACTTTATTATTTTACAAAAAATAACAAATTAGCATCTATTATTATTTTTGTATTATCAACTTTTCTTGTCTCTTTTTTTATTTATACAGCAGGAGGAATGAATGCTCCTGGAATATTTTGGGTTTGTATTTATCCATTTGTAGGAGGACTTCTTTTTGGTTTGATAGGAAGTATTTATGGTGGTGTAACAATGATTATAAGTTATTTTATATTCATACTTTTAGATTATTATAAATTAATTCCCTATCATCAAGCAATCCAAGCTGAGTTTGAAAATGAAAAAGTAACAAATATTTATACTTTCTCAATTGTAATGATTATAACAACTTTTTATTTTTTAAAAAATGAATGGAATACTCAAGAATCATTAAAAGAACATCAAAAAGAAATTGAAGTATTATTTAAATTATTAATGCACGATGTGGCAACTCCAGTTACAGCAATTCAAGGAGCCGTTAACTTTATAAATAATAAAGGAATCGAAACCGAAATTACCAAAAAATATTTTGGAACAATCGAAAGATGTTCTCAGATAATTATTAATATTTTATCACAAGCAAGAAGTATGACTGCTTTATCTGATGGTAAAATTCAGTTTAAAGGTGAGGCAACAAATTTAAATGAACTTTTAATTAGTTCTGTTGAGTTTGTTAAAATTAGAGCTGAAAGTAAAAAGATAAATTTTATTTTAAAATTAGATCCTAAAGAACCAACTATCTTTATTGATCAGAGTTTATTTAAGTTGGCGATTCTTTCAAATCTTTTGACAAATGCAATTAAATTTTCTTCTGCAAATTCTGAAATTATTATAAGTTCATTATTAGATAATAATAATGTCATAATTGAAATTAAAGATCATGGGATTGGAATACCTAAGGAAATATTAACTAAATTGTTTGATGTAAAAGGCAAAACGACTCGGGCGGGAACTCAAGGCGAGTTAGGTACTGGATATGGTATGCCAATAATGAAATCCTTTGTTGAAAAATTTAATGGAAGAGTTGAAATAGAATCCGTTGTTGCAACTGAAGAAAATAAAAGTAGTGGTTCAACTTTTAGGTTAATATTTCCTATTTATGTTGCTCGAAAAGCTTTTAAAAGCTTGGCTAAGGTCTAGTTTCCAAATGTAAAGAACTTAAATCTTGATAGTCATCCAGGTCTTTTGTCATAATTTGGGGAGATCAAAATTACCTCAGAGCGGAGTTTAGTTTATGAAAGTAACCCCCGTTGATATTGCACATAAGAAGTTTAATAAAAGTTTTATGGGTTTTAATCAAGATGAAGTTTCACAATTCTTATCGGAAGTATCACATCAGCTTGAAGAGTTAATAAAGGAACGATCTCAATTAAAAGATCTTGTGCGTGAAAAAGATTTAGCGTTAATTGAATATAAAGAACGAGATCAAATTTTAAAGACTACAATTACAAATGCATCACAAATGGTTGAGCGGATGCGTGAAGATAGTGAGAAGCAAGTGCAATTGATGATAGGTGAAGCAAGATTAAAAGCTAATGAGATTGAAAGAGACGCTCACCAAAATCTTAAAAATATATATAATGAAATTAATCGATTAAAGAAGTTAAGATTACAATATGAAGCAAATATGAAGGCTATGGCTCATGCACATTTGTCACTACTCGAAGAAGGACAAAAGCACTTAGGGTTTCCGACTTTAAACTCATCAGAAGAAGCAAGCTTAAATGAACTTGCAGAAGAAAGTAATTTTAATAATGTAGTAACAGGAATTTCTCCTCTTTCTGTAGATATGATTTAGATTTCATCAAGAAATATTTTATAAACAAAATTATCAATTAGGAAAATTTTATGAAAAACATTAGAAAATTATTTCAACTTAGTCTTGTAAGCATAATTCTAGTTTTTATCCAAATTCCAATCGCAATTGCTAGGGGTGGTGGTGGCGGTCATACGTTAGGTGGATTACTTGCTTTCACCTCTCCAAATCAAAGTGATATAAATAATTTAATCTCAGCTGCAAACACAAGAGAAGGTGGAATATCCACAAAAGAACTTGGTAGTGGTTATGAATTAACTGGAACTTATCAATATCGATTTAGTGGAACAATGTTTGCTATTATGGTAAGACCATCTTATTTTATGCAAAGTCAAAAAGGCAAAGGTACTTCGGGTGGTTTTGATTATGTGCTTTCAGGTTGGACTTTATTTCCTATGTTTAAAATGATTCCTTTAGAAAATAGTTTCATTAAATTTTTTATGCAAACAGGTGTTGGTTACGGAAGTATGTCAGGTATGATCAGTGAAGCAGGTTCAATGGTAACTTTCAAAACAGGTTCTTTTGGAGGTGTGTTAGGGTTGGGTGCTGAATTTTGTTTTACTGATGAGCATTGTATGAGTTTAGAGGGCAATATGCGATACCTACCATTCGAAAGAAATATTGCAACCGATGTTGTTACAGGCAATGGCTTTGCTGCTGGCAGTTTAACTAATGCTGTAAAAGGTCAAGAAGTTGAATTAAACAATAGAGATTTAGGAACAACAATGTCTGGGATGTTAGCTACAATTGGATATGTTTATAATTTTTAAACTCATGAATAAGTTTAAGTTGCAGTTATAGTAAAAATAAAATTGGAATATATCTTTATAAAAAACGATATTTTTAAAAAAATAGAAGGGGTGAGTTTGTATCTACATGCTCAACCTAATTCTTCAAAAAATCAAATTGTAGGTTTGCATGGAGATCGACTAAAAATAAAATTAAAATCTCCTCCTGTAGATGGCAAAGCCAATGAATGTTTAATTGAGTTTTTATCTGAGATGCTAGAAATTTCCAAAAGTAAAATTCATTTAATTAAAGGACAAACTGGAAGAGAAAAAAATTTATTCATTGAGGGTTTATCCAAAGAGTTCTTTTTGCAAAAAATAAACTTATGACCATAAAACTATAAATCAATTACTCATCGAGTATGTAGTTTAATGGATCCACAGGAATATTGTTGATGCGAACTTCATAATGCAAGTGAGGACCAGTTGAGCGTCCTGTGCTACCAACTGCTGAGATAACATCCCATCTTGAAATTTTTTGGCCAACCTTTACGTAAATTTGAGAGTTGTGTCCGAAGCGAGTCATAACTCCAAATCCATGATCAATAGTAACAAGTTTACCATATGTTTCATCATAGGACGCATAGGTTACAACTCCATCAGCCGGAGCATATACTGCTGAGCCTGGAGCTGCGGCCAAATCTAAACCAAAGTGCATTGCTGGTTTACCATTAATTGGTGAAATTCGATAACCAAATTTTGAAGTCAGCCAACCTTTTGCTGGGCGAATACTTGGAGTTGCATTCAATAAACTTTGACGTTCTGATAATACTTCCCAAAGTTCAAGAACTGTTTGTTCACGTAATTGAGTATTACGAACAGCTCTGTCAATTCGAATAGCAAGTGTATCATAATCTCTTGGTGCTTCAATGGCAATTTCACCTTTTCGCTCATTTGGAATATTGACAACTTCAGAATCCAACAACTGTTCTTCTTCGCTTCCAACGGCATCGAGTGGAGGTCTTTGACCAATTGGTTGAATATTTTCTTTTATAGACTCACCAGACTTAGGTTCTGTTCCAATACTTAGTTTTAAGTTTCTATTTTCATCATCAACATTTGTGATTAGCTTTAATTTTGTCGAAAAAGTTTTAACACGCTCTAAAGAACTTTCAAGAGCAGAAAGTTTAGTTTCAACAATTTGAAATTGTTTTTTTAAGTGTAGATTTTCGATATTTAATTTTTTATTTTCAAAAGCATCAAAAAGCATACTTAAGTAATCAAGACCTAACGCAATTAAAATAAGACTACAAAAAACAGTAATTGCCATAAAGATTTTAATCCACTTCGACGATACAACTACTTTTTTAGTTGCTTTCGTAGGGTCTGTCATAATTAGAAAAGTAATTTCTTTTGCGCCCAAGTGTATTCTCTATTCTACTTTTAAAATCAAAGTGGTCACATTATCATCGCCGCCGTTTTTTTTTGCCTCTTCAATAAGTTGAGTAGTTATAGAGTCAACGGGTGCTCTTTGTATAATTTCATTTATTCTTTTATCACCAACTAATCCATGCATCCCGTCAGAACATAAAAGATAGATTTCACCAGGTGTGGCAATTCTTTCAATAACATCGCAGACGGCATCATGCTCAAAGCCTACACTGCGAGTGATCACGTTTTTGGCGACCATAACTTTTGCTTGCTCGGGAGTCATAATTCCTGCACGAATTTGTTCATTCATTAAGGAGTGATCTTCAGTAAGTTGCCAAAGTGATGATCCTCTTGTTAAATAGCATCTAGAGTCGCCAACATTAGCGATGTAAAATACATTACCTTTATGAAGAATAAGAACCATTGTTGTTCCCATTCCTGTAAGATCTGGGTTTTCTTTTGCATGTGAAAAAATCCGTGAACTTGCTTCTGCATATGCAAATCTTAGAATTTCTTTAGGCGAGAGATGATGATTATTGGGATTAGTAATTACATCTTTTACTGTAGAGCAGGCAAGCGCAGAAGCTATTTCGCCACCTTTATGTCCACCCATTCCATCTGCAACAATATATAATCCAATACCTTTTTCACAAAGAAAGGAGTCTTGATTATTATCTCGTTTTAATCCTACGTCTGTTTTTACCCAACTTTTAATTTGCATATTTTTATTTTGAACTTAGTGAAGCTTCAAAACAAGTCAGAATTTTAAACCTCTCCCTAAGACTTAATCATTCATAAGTCTAGATCTGTAAAACCATCAATAATAGATCTGAATGTTTTTAAATATTTACCGATATGTCTAATGATGAGTTCAACAAAAAAGTTTTTAGGATTATGGTTTTTTATAATCTCTGCAGGATTGCATTTTCTGCTTACTTTCTCATTGTCATTTCTGAATTTGAACTCAACGATTCAAGATCGAAATCAACAACCAATTGAAGTCACTTTTGAGGATCCTAAAACACCAATTAATAATAATGAAATCAAGAAAAAAAATAAAATTGATATAAAAAATAAAGTAATTGTTGAACAAGAAAAGTTAAATAATGACATCGATAAAAAGGCAAAATTTTTAAGTGATCATAACCAAAGGGCCGTTAAAGAAACCGTGGCATTAAATCATGGTGATTTTCAAAATGTGAAAAGTAAAATAAATTTAAACTCTCCAAAAACTGAAATTAAATCTGAAAATGAAAAATTTCAAAAAAAATTTCAAAAATTTATACCTGATGCTGATTTTTTTGTTAAAAATGAATATAAAAGATCTGATAAAAATATAAATGAACAGATTCAAAATGCGGGAGGCTCAAGCTCCCAAACAAAAGATTATTTACCTGATACAGAAAAAGGAATGGAAACAATTTTGTCCACTCAGGAGTTTGTGTATTTCACTTATTATAATCGAATACGAAACCAATTAAATCAATACTGGGAGCCTAAAATAAAAGAAAAAATGATCCATATGTTTAAAAAAGGTAGAAAAATTGCGTCCAAAGAAGATCAAATTACAAAAGTGTTGATTACATTAAATACAAAAGGCGAACTAGTAAAAGTAAAAATTCTAAGTGAGTCAGGTACCCAAGAGTTAGATGAAGTTGCACTTGAAGCTTTTAAATTAGCAGCACCGTTTCCAAACCCTCCAAAAGGTATTGCAAATGAAAATGGCGTTATAGAAATAAGATGGGACTTTGTGGTTGAAACTTAATTCAAAATTGAGTAGTCTACACAATCTTAGATTCACTTAGGGATAAATATGAAAAATTCTAATAAAAAAATTTATGATAATAAAACTACAATTGAAAACGTTGTTAATAGAGCACATTACTTAGCAACTCAAATGATCATTCAGGCTAATCATCGCACTGACAAAGAAAAGGGTGATCCTAAAATTGGCGGTCATGTATCTTCTTCAGCTAGCGCGTTGCATATACTCGGAGCCTTACATTTATTAGTAAAAACAGGTTTTGATTTTATTGCAAATAAACCCCATGCTTCACCCGCTGATCATGCATATAATTATCTTTTAGATCTTTTTTTAAAGCCAAACTTATCTAAGTTAACACTTGATGAATGCAATACTGCAATGATGGGCTTAAGAAAATTTTCTAAAAATGGTGAACCTGTTTTTCAAAGCTATCACTCCATAAGAGATCCTGATCAACATCATTTCTTTCCTTCAGGAACAGTGGGAATTCCACCTGTTCAAGCTGGGTATTTAGCCCTTGCTTATCGTTTAGCAAAAGAGCAAGGATTTAATGTACCAGATGCGCATTTTTGGGCGATATGTGGTGATTCTGAGTTTAGAGAAGGTTCAATGTATGAAGCAATACCTGATTTTGCTGAACGAGAAATTGGAAATTTGACTTGGGTTTTAGATTATAATCGTCAAAGTTTAGATGGTCATCGTATTACAAATAAACAAATCATGAATGGTACAGATGCTCTTCGTATTGAAAGAACGATGGTTGCCAATGGTTGGGAAGTAATCCATGTTCGTCATGGTTTATTTAGAAAATCACTTTTTGAAAAACCTGATGGCGATTTATTTAAATCTTTTTTAGAAGAAGATTTAGATGACTATCAACTTCAATCACTTTTATTAGTAAAAGATATTAAGACCTTAAAAGAAGGCATCTGTAAGGAAAAGCCAAAACTTAAAAAATTTATAAGTTCAATTTCTGATGAAGATTTATATCGAGCATTTCATGATATGGGTGGACACGATATTTTTGCGCTCGCTGAAGCACTTGAAGAATCTAAAAAAAGCACTCGTAGACCAACGATGGTCATCGCTCATACTATAAAAGGTTGGAATTTGCGAATGGCAGCGCAAGCTGGTAATCATTCTGCACTTCCGAATGACGAAGAGATGGCTGAGTTTACTAAAAAACAAAATTTAAATAACGGAGATTTATTTTCAAGATTTAATGATGGAACTCCAGAAGCGCAATTTTGTAAACAGCGTGGAGAAAAATTATATCAAGAAATTCTTCAACAAAATGATTTGAAGACAAAAAATAAAATATATTTTGAAAATCAAGTTCAAGGAAGTGGACCTCTTCCTTTAGCATTAGATATTAATACAAAAATGGCAAATTATCCCCATACACAATGGATGCTGGGTCAATTGACTGCTAAATTAATTCGAATCGCAGAAACTTCAACAGATAATACACAATTAAAAGCACATCAAAAACCATTAACTCCTGCTGAATTAAAATGGAAAATACCTGGAGACTTATTTGTTACAATGGCTCCAGATGTGGGAACAAGCACAAATTTAAATCCAGCAATGGATGGTAAAATTTTTGGTGCTCCTGTAGTTAGCGACTTTGAAACAGAATTTGATGTGAAAGATGATAAGTTACCTGACCTTGTTCCTAATGAAGATAGTTCTCGTCGCTTTATACGATTTGAAATTGCTGAAGGCAATGTGATGTCTTGTGTAGGTTCATTTGGAAAATTAAGAGATTATTTAGGAATTCCTGTAATACCCTTAATGACAGTTTATGATTTTTTTATCAAAAGAGCTTTAGATCAATATTTTTACAACTTATATTGGAAATCAAGTTTCATTTGTGTGGGCACACCGTCAGGAGTTACTTTATCACCTGAGGGCGCACAACATGGATGGAAGAGTGACTTTCAAATTCCTCAACAAATTACTTGGGAACCATTTTACTGTATTGAACTTGATTGGATTTTAAGTGAATCAATTCGACGACATTTAAATTATGATAATGAAGGCCGTACAGGAGTTCTAATTCGTGCAGTGACTAGAGGTATAGATCAAAAAAGTTTAATGTTAAATATGAAACGTCAGTTTCGTTTTAAAGTTGGTTTATCTTCTGAACTAAAATTATCAAGAGAAGGTTTTCAGCTAGGAGCTGGTGTTATTGAATCACAAATAGAATCATTAACTGAAGCAGAAATTTTAACTATAATGAGAGACGATGTTTTAAAAGGAGCATATTACCTTGTCGATTATCGAGGTTATGAAGGCTATGTTCCAGGGGATAATGTTGTACATATTTTTGCACTTGGAGTAATGACAACTGAAGCATTAAAGGCATCTGAAAAATTATTAGAAAAAGGCATTTATGCAAATGTGATTGTTGTAACTAGTCCAGACCTTTTACTTGGCCAATTAGGTCATGATAATAAATATGATTATTTGATAAATGGCTTAGGAATTAATGGTAATCTATATTTAAATCCAACAGCTGATTTGACTGAGCCAGCTGTGTCAGCTGAGACTTCTGATGTTGTAAGAACCTATGCCGGTCGAAGGATACCAGTTGTAAGTGTGCATGATGGAGAACCCGGACTTTTAGATAATATTGGTTCTATTGTGGGTGTTAAACATATTAGTTGTGCTGTACGAAAACATTCACTCTGTGGTCGCCCTCCCGAAGTATATCAGTACCATCATATAGATTCAGATTCTGTATTTGAAGCTTCCCTTGATGTTTTAAGGCAAACAGCCGATGAAAACATCATAATAAATGAAAAGGTTTTATCATAAGTTTTTAGTTTTATTTGTCTTTTTAAAATTGAGAATGTTCACAAAAAATGAAAATAATTGTGAGCATTTTCTTACTTTTAATTATCTAAATTCAGTTTATATTTTATTTTTTAATTTTTTCATAGCTATTAACTTAAGTGCTGGAGAGCAAAGTACAACTGAATTTGATTCAAGGCAACTAAGTGCAATTGAAAGTAAAAATTACACATGCGGAAACTTAAGAAATATTTTTAATTCATTCAAAAATACTCAAGGTCAAACAACAAGTGACTGTGATAATGAAAAAATAACTGAAAACCCAAAAGAAATTTTGTTAAGTTACAAAAATAGTGAAGCATTTAATGTATTAAATGAAGATCAGCATGAGAAAATTAAATTTTGTCTTGCAGAAGATAAACGACTTTGTGAATTAGGTATTAATGCGCCAGCAAATTGCCCTTCCTCAAACCAAGTAAAAAAGATTACTGATTTTTATTACTACAATGGACGAATTGAATCCACTTCGGAGATGAATATTCAAAAGGGAAAGTTCATTGAGCAAATTTTATCATCTGCACCGGAAAATTTAGTTGGAGAATATGAAAATTTTCAGTTGAATTGTTCTTTAATAAATAATGAATCATTATTGAAAAGTTGTAAAACTAAGTGTCAACCGAGTTCAGATGTTTATCTTTCATTTATAAAATCATATAAAGAAGCATACGACGATTTAAAAAAATTAGAAAATAAAAAAGAAGAAATAATTAAAAGAAACTCTACTGGCGGGCAAGGTTTATTAGAGCTTCCTAGATTGATTGATGAAGAAATTCAAGAATTAACGACAAGGTTTCCTCTATTAATCGGAACTGTATTTGAGAAGCAAATAAAAAATAACAATACTTTTGATAAAGCAATTCTTTCACAACTTAAAAGTAATCAAAAAAAAATTAATGATGATTTAATAAAGCTCAAACGAGCAAGTAATTGTTTAAATGGTACTCTAAATTGTGACTCTAATTATATATTTGAAGCCTTAGAAGTTTCTACCACATATAACCCCAAGGAAAAAATACCAATTGGTTTTAAATCAGCAGAATGTCGTTTTAAATTGCTAGAATCGAATTTTAAAAAAAGCAATATGTATAAACAAGCAGGTAAGGATATCGCTACGGATGCGATATTAGTTGGAAGTGCAGCCCTTACAGGGGGAGGAAATGCACCTGGTGCAATTATGGGAATTAGCAATTTTGTAGTTACAATGGGAATTGTATATCGTGGATTATCTTCTTGGGCTGAGGATTGCACAAAGGAAGAAATAAACTCAGGTCCTGAAGTTTTAACCTGTAATGGTAGCGCTGAAGTAAATTTAGAAAACCAGAAAAAAATTCAAAATTTAAATAAAACGCATCAATGCATAACAAATGCTTTAGTTGCAATGGTCAGCTCACCTGGAAAACTTATTAAATTAGGAAAAAAAATAAGTAAAGCAGAGCAAACTGAAAATAATTTATCAGGTTCAGTCTTAAAATCAAGTGAGACTGAAGTTGCAGAAGTAGAAACTTCCAAAACTGTTAAAAAGCAAACCGCAAAAGATACAGTCAGTAAAGGAGAAAAACTAACGATAGAAAATGAAGTAAAAATTGCCGAACGAGAAAAAATAAAAAAACAATGGAAAGAGCAAGAGGCCATCAGGCATGATGAGATGTATAAGGAACCAGGTACAATCGATCGTAATGTGAAATCTATTTCCGATTTAAAAAGGAACTATGCTCAAGCTAATTTTACAAAAGCATCCGAAAGTGAGTCATATCATAAATTAGTATCAGAACATCCAGAGAGATTTGAGTTTTTAGGTTCACGTTTAAATTTAATTAAGAGTTGCAATGATAATTTGAGTGATAAAGATGCGTGCACGGCACTTGGTCACTTATTTTTAGATTTATTTTCTGAAAAAATAAATTTATTAAAAAAAAAATATCCTGAATTAATTTTTGACTCAAAACTAAAATATTCGGAGGTCGCTATTGATAAAAATAATAAAAGTTTAATAGAAGAGGTTAAGAATGCAATTTTAGATGCGGATACTGAATGGAAAGGTATTATTAAAAAAAATGGTTTTATTGATGAGTTAATTTTAGCGGATAAAAAATATGATACTCAAGAAAAGATAGATGAATTGAAAAAAATGTTTGATATAAATAATTGGTATACTGAGGGGCAAAGTTCTGAGATTAGAGAACTATCTGAAAAAGCTGCTGAATATGAATCTAAGGTACTTCATAAACGAACATCTAACAATGAAAATGAATTGATTGAAGTGACTAAATCCACCCAACCGAGAACTAATTCAGGATTTAAAACTTGGGACGAAGTTGAGAAAGAATTTGATAAAAATCTGGATAATACGTATTCAATTCGAAAAAAATTTTATGAAGATATCAGTTCTCGAGAAAATGGGAGAGTTTTAGAAATGTTAACTGATAATGTACCAGGAGTTGGACCTGTTATGAAAAGTGAAGTGTGGGAAATAGTTCGTAAATTGCAGCGAAATACAAAAAAAGAAACAACAAAATTATTAGGAGAACTTAATCAAAAATTAAGAGACTCAAATAAAAATTATTTTAAAGTTAATGGTGAAAGTCCAAAACTAACTTTTGAAGAAGCAAGAACTCTTCAGAATTTGTATAAGGGATTGGAGCCATTTTCAGCCTCCCCTAAGCAAATTTTAAGAACTCCTCCTGAAGCAGGTATTTTTAAGGATACAGGTGGAATATCATTTGATTTAAAAAGTTTTGGAGCACTTAATACTCAAAATGCAGAATTAGCAATTGCTTCAACCAAAGCTTCAAATATAAAATCAGGTGCTAAAGAAGTTTTTAAAAGAGTTAATGAGTTAGATAAACCAACGACTGATTTATTGGAGAATACATCTGCCGAATTATATATGGGTGCAATTGAATTTGCAAAAAAGAAAGGAATAGAAGTAAAATATATAAATAAAACAGGTGATGATGTTTTGCTTTCCTTTAGTAGAGAACTTTCTAAAAAAGAACGCGGCGAATTCTTATCAATTGTTTCTAACCAAGTTTCAAAACCAGGTATATTCAGATCATCTTGGGTTCCAAAAGGTGTTGATGAAGAATTGGCTTCAAAAATTGCAAATGTTGGTGAGAGTGTTGAGAAAGCTTTTGCTACTCGTTTAAAAATGTCGAAAAAATATCAAAGCGTATCAAAAGGTATTAACACACTTATTGAGCGTGAAGGTGAGCAAGTTAATTTGGTAATAAAAATGGACTCTAATGTTAAACGACAATATCAAAATTTATCTCAAAAAGAAAAAAGAGCATTTGAATCAAGATTACAAAAATTACTTGATAGTGCAGCAAAAACAAATAGTTCAAAACCAGGAAAAGTTAGATTGCTTTCAAATTAAAAATTATTCAATTAATTTATAATTATCTTGTTCATTAGCGGATAAAAATCAAAAAAAACCTATCCGCTAATGAACGACGAATACCATTGGAATGATCGGAAAGTACTAATCTTTGAAATCATCAGTGTTGATGCCGTATTTTTTAATTTTTCTTAGCAAAGTATTTTTAGGTATATTTGCTTGAGCGACTGTTTGGTTAATTTTTCCTTTATTTACTTTAAGGGCGCTGATGATAAACTCTTTTTCACTTTGCTCTCGAAAATTATCAAAATTTAAAGCAGATTGCGGGGCATTTATCGAATAATTGCCACCGTTCATTGTTACTGAATTAAATTTTAAATTTTCATTACTTGGCTTGCGTTTAATGGAGTCAGGTAAACTAGTTACTGATATTTCATTTGTAGTCTCATAAAAGAAAGCTCGTTCAATAATATTTTCGAGTTCACGAATATTTCCTGGCCAATTATAATTTTTCATCGCCTCAATTGCAGTTGCTGAAATTGAATTGATTGGACTATCAACATGTTGTTTAGAAACTTTTTTAATAAAATGCTGAGCTAAAAATTGAATATCATCAGTACGTTCTCTTAGTGGTGGTAAAAAGATCGGTAAAACATTAAGACGATAAAATAAATCTTCTCTAAACTTATTTTCTTCGATCATTTTTTCAAGATTTCTATTTGTCGCTGCAATAATTCGAGCATTGGTTTTAATTTCTCGATTACCACCGATAGGTGTAAAAACTTTTTCTTGAAGTACTCGCAAAAGTTTAACTTGCATATCAGGTTTTAACTCCCCAATCTCATCTAAAAATAAAGTACCATTGTTTGCTAATTGAAATTTTCCAATCTTGCGTTCTGTCGCACCAGTGAAGGCACCTTTTTCGTGACCGAATAATTCGCTTTCCATTAATGATTCTGGAATTGCTCCGCAGTTAATAGCTACAAAGGAACCACTTTTACGAGGGGAGTTATAGTGTATTGCGCGTGCAACTAACTCTTTACCGGTTCCATTTTCACCCCGAATGAGAACTGTGGTGTCAACTTTACATAGTTTGTATATTAAACCAAATACTTCTTTCATTTTTTGAGATTTACCAACAAACTCACTATCTATATCATCGTCAAAAATTGGATTTGATAAAGCAAGATCAGATACCATATTACGTGCATCATTAGATTTTTTAACAATTTCAATTAATTTTAATGGATCGACAGGTTTTTCAAGATAATCATAAGCTCCTTCTTTTATGGCTTGAATAGCATCTTGTAAGTTTGCATGGGCAGTCATTAAAACAACAAAGGTTTGTGGATCATTTTCTTTTATTTTTGTAAGAGCACTTAGTCCATCAAGTTCAGGCATTTTGACATCCATCAGAACTAAATCAAAATCATTTTGAAAGATTTTTTGAATGGCTTCTAAACCATTTTCAGCTTCCTCAATTTCAATGCAATAATCAGGAATAGAATTTTGCAAAATTGTAATTATTGATTTTCTTAATTCAAGTTCATCATCCACAATCAAAATTCGACATTTGTCTGTATTTTCTTGAGTTTGACCCATATTAATTTGTGTCTCCTTGGGGGTGATTAATAAATCACTCCATGTGTAGCTGTTGTGTTGGTAGAGAAATGGTAACAGTCGTTCCTTGTTTTAAAGCGCTCTCAATTTTTATTTTTCCCCCGTGAAGTTCGACAAAATATTTTACCAAATACAAACCAAGTCCAGTTCCTTTTGATTTTAAATCTTGATTGCTTCCACGAACAAATTTTCCAAATACATTTTCAATTTCATTAGGGTTAATACCTTCACCTGTATCTTTAATTTGAACAACAATTTCATTTTCAGCTTCTTGTGAATAAATATTTACAACTCCATTAGCAGGTGTATATTTAATTGCATTATCGATCAGATTTACTAAAACCTCTTGTATTAATGTAATATCAACTTCAATGCTAAATAAAGGTTCAAGAAAAGTATTAATTATTATATTTTTTTCTTGAGCTAAGGGTTTAAGTTGAAGAATAGCACTAACAATAAGTTCATTTATATCGGTTACATCTTTATGAATTTTAAAATCTCTAGATTCAACTCTCATAACTCTTAAAATAGATTGGATATATTTATGAAGTTCGTTTGAAGAGTTTCGTAATGCTTTTAGGTCATCATTCAAATGAGGAGGAATTTCGGTTGTTAACAAACGATCAACAATTGCTTGAATTTTTGCAATTGGTGTTTTTAGGTCATGGCTTATTAAACTTATAAAATTATTTTTTAATTGTTCTAGCTCAGAATAATTTTTTGATTCTTGAGCCAGATGCCAATTTTTCTTTTCAATCTGATTTATAATATACCCAACAAAAATAATCCAAGTACTTGTGAGTTGAATAATAGGGGAAAAAACTGGTGTCCAAAAATAAAAAGTATCAAATAACCAAATAGAAACAGTTGTAATAATTCCAATAAAAATGAAAATAAAAACTAAAGCCACATTTTGAGGGTAATGTGATATTATAAAAACAGAAAATATTAAAATTAATAGTAACTCTATACCATAAACAAAATTTGGGAGTCGTTTTATCCATCTAGAATTAATCATATTATCAGTTACATGGGCAATTATTGTTGATCGATTTAAATTTCCTACGGGAGTTGAATATAAATTTAGATCAGAAGTTTCTGCTCCAATAATAATTATTTTTCCTTCGATATCGCTTTTAGGTGTTTGATCAGACAATACTTCAGAAAGTCTAATAGATGAAAAAACTTTATCATCTCCTCTAAAATTAATTATTTTTTTAAATGTAGACTGTTCGTCTATAGGTAAAAGTTTATTTGATAAAAGTCTTTTTGCTAATTGGAGGGACATGTGAGTAATCTGGCTATTATGCGATGTAAAAAAAGTTCTAACTTTACTATCGTCATCTTTGATCAAGTCCCCATTACCATAGTTTTGTAATTCGTTCAATGCAAAATAAGGAAGAAGGGCTTTATCGCTTTGGTAAACAGAAGAAAGCCAAACAACTCTTGGGTCATGAAAAACACCAAGATTAGTGGAGTCCGTTATAGTATTGGAAATATTATCACCAAAGAAGAAAGTAATACCTATGGCAGCAGGGTTATATTTTAAAAGCTTCTCAAGCAATTCCCTCCAGCTAACATAATTCCAATAATACGAATCTGTATTTTCATTAAAATCTATAAATGGAGATCTTCTAAAAAAAACATTAACGTCACTTTTAGATAGATTTAATAATGAAATAGAACTGTTTTGAATCTGATTACCCCTAATTTGAAGACGTATATCATAATCAGATTTTTCATCAGACAGTAATGCTAAGCAACCAATGGCCCAGCATAAAAGACACCTTATAAGGAAGCCTCTTTGCCTATAAATATATCGAAAAAAAAAGTAAATTCTTCTATTCACAGATTGAAAATTATAGCATATTTGCTAAACTTTCAAGAAGAAGGATTCAATGTGAGAGTTTTTTATAGTTTAAATGAATTTAAAAATTTTATTTCAAATAATTCACTAGAAACCACAGTGTCAGTGGGTAATTTTGATGGAATTCACAGAGGCCATAAGTTACTTCTATTAAAAAATGTTGAAATTGCAAAAGCAACTCAAACATCATCTGTTGTACTTACTTTTGACCCTCATCCAGTGCAGTTTTTTACCCATCAAAAAAATGAATTTGAACTATTGTTTAGTCGAGTGGATCAAATTGAACAATTAAGCTTATTGAATATTGATTATTTGTGTATAATTAAGTTTAATGATGAATTTTCTAAAATAAAAGCTTTAGACTTTTTAAATATATTAAAAAATGATGTAAAAGTTAAAAATTTAGTTTTAGGTTCAAATTTTTGTTTTGGATTAAATCGAGAAGGAACAATAGATTTTATAAAAAATAATATTGAGTTATTTAATTTTCATTTAGAAATCCAAAATTTAAAACAGATTGATTCACATATTGTCTCGACAAGTAATATTAAAAAAATGCTAAAAATGGGTGAGGTCAATATGGCTAATCGCCTACTTGAGCGTAATTTTTATATTACTGGAGTAGTGCAAAAGGGAGATCAACGAGGAAAATCAATTGGTTTTCCTACAGCAAATATAATTTCATTAAAATCTAAATTTCTTAAATGTGGTGTTTATAAAACAAGAGTAAGTTTTATAGATTCTAAAATGCAACATGAGCAAAGCGTTGTTTCAAGTCAATTTTATCAAACAAATCAAGATAGTCAAAATTTAAGAATTTATTCATCAATAACGAACTTAGGATTTCACCCTACTTTTAAGTTAGATTCAAACATGCCAATCATAGAAACACATATTTTTGATTGGACAGGTGACTGTTATGGTGAAACGATTAAAGTAGAGTTTATCGAGTTTTTAAGACCCGAAATGAAGTTTAGTGGTGTTGAAGAACTGAAACAGCAAATTCAAAAAGATATTAATAGGAGTAAATCTTGACCAATGCAAAATTTTTATATGTTGGCACCAAGAATTATTTTACCAATTTAGAAATTTTAAAACATAACTTAAAAAATTTAAACATCAATTTTGAATTTGAATTTACTGATTGTTATCCAGAAAAATTAAATACACATTTTGATGGTATACGCTTGGCAGAACCCTTTCAAAATATTGCATTTCAAAAAAAAATAAGCAAAGTAAACACATTAATTTCTAGAATTGGAATTGTTGATTTTATTTATCAAAAAAATTTAAATTGGTGGCCATCTTTAATTTTAAAAGAAGCATTGCATTTAGCTATAGTTCATAAGCATCAAAACTTAAGCTCTCGTGAGCGGGCTTTAATTATTGGTGTGTCAATAGATTCAAAAATTGCTTTTGATGTTTTAGTTTTAATGGGTTTTAAATCTTTTACAATTGTAGGCGAATCTCAAGAAGAGGCCAATGAATTTAAATCTTCAGTTCAAACTAAATATTTTAGTCTCGATATAGAAGCTATTTCATCAGATAAAGTGATTTTACTTCCAGGCGTTCATTCGATAGTAGTCAATACTTGGAATCTAAATAAAAAAAGTGATTTATTAACAGATTTGCTTTATTTTAATTATTTAAAAGGAAAAGGTTTGGTTTTGCATTTTTATTCTGATGATGAAAAAGATCCTTTAATTTCTGAAGCAAATGCAATTCAAGAAAAAACTATTTCGAGGTTAGATCTATTAATTTTTAAAGAGATTGCAGCTTTAAGATATATTATTGATATCGATGAATCTAAATTAAAATCCCTTAGTATTTTATAATACTCCTCAATCTCTAGACTTGAGTATAGTACTTATCCGGTCGTTGGTGCAGTACCCATTCACAAAAGTCTGTAGTACCTTTGGATTAGTACTTTAGTAGTTATTATGAAAACACAAACGTAAGTTTGGGTTTTCATAATACGGGGTGATTCAAAATCACCCCCAACAAACAAGAAAATAACTGCTTATGATTATGTCTGATATAATCGCGAAGCGATCAGACTTAATCATGAGTAGTTATACAAGTAATTGTTTGAAATAATTACTAATGGAACTTTCAAAATATTTGAGGAGTTTTCAATGGCAATTGGGCCCCGTCTTGGTGAGTTATTAATTAAAGAAGGTTTAATCAAACCTGCTCAATTAGAAAAGGCGTTAGAGATTTATAAAAAAACTGGTCAACGGTTAGGTGTAATTATTGTAGAACAAGGTTTTGCTAGAGAAGAACAAATATCTAAAGTTTTAGAAAAACATTATCAATTGCCATCAATTGATCTAAGTAAATGGGTTTTTGATCCTCAAATTTTAAAACTAGTTTCAAGGGATATTTGTGAAAAAAATTGTATTATTCCAGTCATGAAACAGGGGAATACCTTAGTCGTTGCATTTGCAGACCCAAGTAATATATTTGTCCGAGAAGATATAAGTTTTATTACAAGATCAAAAATCCAAGTTGTTGTCACATCTGAAGCTTCAATCATGGGTGCCATTCATAAATCATTTGGTGATAAAATGAATCAAATGACTCTTCAGCAAAAAACTACAGATAAAGGCGAAGAAGAATACCAAGTTGCAGGTGTTGGGCAATCAGATATTGTAGTATCGGGTGGTGAAATAGGAGAAGATGCACCTATAGTTAAGTTTGTGAATACAGTATTAAGCGAAGCAATTAAAAGACGAGCATCTGATATTCATTTTGAACCTTATGAAAAAAAATTCCGTGTTCGATTTAGAATTGATGGTATTTTAGTAGAAACAATTGAACCTCCTCAAGGCACAATGGCCGTAGTTACAAGTCGATTAAAAATTATGGCTAAATTAGATATCGCTGAAAAAAGAAAACCACAAGACGGTCGAATTAAAGTAAAAACTTCACGAGGTAGCGAAATTGATTTCAGGGTAAGTACAATACCAACATTATGGGGAGAAAAAGTTGTACTTAGAATTTTAGATAAATCAACAGTTCAATTAGATATTGATAAATTGGATATGGAACGCGACGATCTTGAAATATTTAAGACAACAATTAATTATTCCCAAGGAATGGTCTTAATTACTGGACCAACAGGAAGTGGAAAAACTACTACAATTTATGCCGCTCTTTCTGAACTCAATAAAACTGATACAAATATAAATACGGTTGAAGATCCAATTGAATTTAATTTAGAAGGTATTAATCAAGTTCAGATGAATGTTGACACTGGATTAACATTTGCTGTGGCAATTAAAGCTTTTTTAAGACAAGATCCAGATGTTTTAATGGTAGGTGAAATTCGAGATTTTGAAACTGCTGAAATAGCATTTAAGGCTGCAAGCACAGGGCACATGGTTGTGAGCACTCTACATACGAATGATGCTCCAAGTACAATTATTCGTTTAACAGAAATTGGAATTCCTTCATACCTTATTACTTCATGTGTGAATTTAATTGTAGCCCAAAGATTATTGGGAAAAATTTGTGAAAATTGTAAAGTGGCAGTTGAAGTTAATCCTCAAGCATTAAAAATATTAGGTGTAACTTCAAAAGAATTTTCTGAATACAAATTAATGAAGGGTAAGGGATGTAGCTTTTGTAATAATACGGGTATTCGAGGACGAATACCAATTTTTGAACTCTTACCTTTAACTGACAAAATTAAAGAAGCTATTTTAAATGGTGCTTCCCAAGCTCAGTTGCGAAATTTATCCAATGAACTTGGATTAAAAACTTTAAGAAAAGCAGCATTATTAAAATTAAAAAGAGGCGAAACAACAATTGAAGAAGTTTTAGGTGCATCAGTTAAGGATTAAAAGGTGAATAAAAATGAAAACAATTGAGACATTACTAGAGAGTGTAAAATTAAATGGTGGACATGAAATGCTGTTAACCCCTTACTCTGAACCACGAGTTAAAACTTTGGGTGGTTGGGTACCATTAGAAACAGAAAAAATTGATAGTAAATCTGTAAAAAATTTATTATTCAGTATTTTAAATGAACAACAAAAAATTGATCTAACTCAATATGGATTTATAATTGGTAGTGTTTCTATACAAAGTGGACTTAATATCAGTTTTAAAATAATTAAAAATAAATTGGGTTTTGTTGGGCAAATAAAAGAAATAGAAACTACTTCTAACAGTAAAACAAAAGTTTTTTTAACAAGTAATTTAAAAGACCAGCTCTTAAAATGTAAGGGATTAATATTTTTAAGTGGTCCTGCTTGCTCAGGTAAAACAACTTTATTGTCGGAATGTATTGATTTTATAAATCAAAATACTAATAATTATATTTCTTTAATTGAATCAACTGTGCAAAATATTCATTTTTCTAAAGAATCAATATTGAATCAAATTGAGGTTGGATCCAATAAAATGGATGAATCATTATGGAGATCTATAGAAAATTCAGATATCATTGCAGTGGATTTGCCCTTCACATCTTTTAATTTTGAAAAAGCCATTGAAATGTCTGAAGCTGGAAAGTTAGTAATTATGACTATTGCAGTTGATGAGTTTTCAAGTTTGTTAAATAGAGTAAATCAATTTTTTGTTGGTGCAGCTCAAAAATATATTATTGAGCGTTGGCTTAAGCAAATGAATGTATTTGTTAACTTAAGGTTAATACAAAATCAATTTGATGATTATTCATCTGCACAAGAAATTATAATATTTAATGATCAAATTCGTGAATTCTTAAGAGGTTCTCAACTTTCTGAAGTCTATAATTATATATTAAACTTTGGTGATAAAGTTGGAATGAAAACTTTGAATCAATCAATCATGAATTTGTATATTAAAAATAAAATACATATAAAAGAAGCATTTGCAAATTCACCCCAACCGGATGAGCTCGATAAAATGATTGGTGATTTGGGAGTTTAAAATGCCAATATATGCATATCAAGCACAATCGATAAATGGTAAAAAAACAAGGGGAGACCTTGAAGCAATTGATATTGAAGATGCTAAATTAAAAATTCGGCAACAGCAACTTATTCCTCTTCAAGTTGTTCAACTTAAAAACACCTATGCACGTAAAGAGAAATCTGCAACCTTTTTACAATTATTATTTGCTCCAAAAGTAAAAACTCGTGATCTTCAAGTTTTTACTAGACAGTTTGCAACATTAATTAATGCAGGAATCACTGCAGGTGATAGTTTAAAAATATTAGAAACAGGAACAGGAAATCCACTCTTGCGGCAAGTGATTCGTAAAGTTCGTATTTCTGTTGAGGCTGGAAAAAATCTTGGTGATTCTATGGCAGCGTTTCCTATTACTTTTGATAATTTTTATTGTAATATGATTAGAGCAGGAGAGGCTTCTGGGAGTTTAGATAATATTCTAAATCGAATGGCAGTGTACTTAGAAAAAAATGAAAAAGTTAAAAACCAAGTAAAGAGCGCAATGTCATATCCAGTATTAATTTTAGCATTAACTGCAATAGTTGTTTCAGGAATTTTAGTTTTTGTAATTCCTAAATTTCAAGAAATGTATACCAGTTCAGGTTCCGATTTACCTCAACTCACACAAATGATCATAGCATTGAGTTATGCCATAAGATCAAAGTGGTATTTCTTAGTTTTATTATTTTTTGCAGGACCTTCAATTTTAGTAGCTTATTATAATACAGGCGAAGGCAAAAAACTTATTGATAAAATATTCATTGATTCACCTCTATTTGGAGACTTAATTGTTAAATCAAGTGTAGCAAGATTTTCCAGAACAATGTCGACTTTACTATCTTCTGGGGTTCCACTTTTAGAAGCTATTGAAGCTGCGGCTAAAACAGTTGGAAATGTTATTATTGAAAATACTTTAAATAAATGTCGTGAAAGTGTTGCCGTAGGGAAGGGTTTTGCGCTTCCTCTTTCTAAACTCAAAATTTTACCACCGATGGTTGGGCAAATGGTTTCAATAGGAGAACATACTGGAGCTCTCGATTCAATGTTAAGTAAAGTTGCAGATTTTTATGAGGATGAAGTGGAGAATGTAATTAAATCTATGACATCATTAATTGAACCATTAATGTTAGTCATAATAGGCTGTATTATTGCTGTAATTCTGATTGCAATGTATTTACCGATTTTTGGAATGGCAGATGCAGTTACTCGAGGGGGATAAAGTGCTTCATGCAAGTATAAATAAATCAGTAAATCGAATTAACTTTAATTTACTTCACTGGGTAATTTATTCTGTTATTATTATTTATGCATTTTTTTTATTTGCAATAGTGATTGCCCCTTTTTTTCAAAAAGATTTTTTTCATCCAACGTTATTAATCCCAATTTTTCTCTTGATTGCTTTTAGTGAATTCATTATGAGTATTTTTTTATGGAATTTTGAAAAATTTAAACAAAATTATGAATCAATTTTAATTCTATTTATTTTAAATTCAATTGTTATTACAACAATGCTTTCCTTCACTGGTTGGCATCATTCGATAGTTTTTATTTTGTATTTAGTAAATATAGTTGGCTGTGGGATTATCATTATTGGAGATGGTAGTTTTTGGATCGCCGTTTTTTCATCAATTGGTTTTAATTTAGCAGTTTTAGTTGGTCCTGAATTTAATGGATTAGAAACTATTTTATATTTAGCCTTAAATAATATTAGTTTTTTCTTAGCTTCAAGTTTAACTTCATTTGTGAGTAATGAGTTTTTAGATATTGAAAATAAATTAAATAAAATCACTGTCGATTTAAATAGTTTAAAAAATATTCATGAATTAGTTTTAAAAAATATTCCGTCTGCTGTAATCGCAATCGATGGTACTGGAAAATTCCATGCCTTCAATGATAATTTAAAAGACATTTCTAATTCGCATGAATTTGAAGAAAAATTAAAACATATAAATTTTCAAAATAGTGAGTCAGAATTTCGAATTAAAAATGGAAATCATAAATTTAATTATTTTCGCGTAAAAAAAGGCGAGCTCAATATAAAAAATCAAACTATGCAATCGTTTGCCCAATTGTATGTCATTGATGATATTACAGAAATTAAAAACATTGAATGGAATATGCGCGAGCAAGAGAAACTTGCAGCAGTAGGAAAACTTGCCGCAGGTATTGCACACGAAATTCGTAATCCCCTAGCTAGTATCAGTGGAAGTGTCCAATTACTATCACAACAAGCTCATTCAGATGAAGATAGGAAATTATTTAATATTGTGATCAAAGAAACAGATCGTTTAAACTCCCTCATATCTGATTTTTTAAACTATTCTCGCCCCCTAGAAAAACCTACTGAAAAAATAAATCTCTCAAAAATTTTAATGGAAGTTTTAGATTTATTAAAATTCGATAAAAAATTAAACTCTAATGTTAAACTAAATTTTGAAATAAATGATAATTTATACATTTATGGTTATGGCGATAAATTAAAACAATCTTTTCTAAATATTATTATAAATGCATATCATGCAATGGAAAAATCTGCAGTTTTAAATTTAGATATTAAATTAGTATCAAAATCTAATGGTATTGAGTTTTCTGTTAAAGATACTGGAAGTGGTATGAATGACGAAGTTAAAAGACGATTATTTGAACCATTTTTTACAACCAAAAGTCGAGGCACTGGTCTTGGTCTGGCTGTTACACATAAAATCTTTGAAGCTCATAATGCCTCGATCTTAGTAGAGAGTGAAGTGGGTCAAGGCACTCTTTTCGTGATAACTTTTCCGAATAGTGTTATAGTTTAAGGGATAGTTGAAAAATTATAATAATTTTTTGAGAATTTTTGTTTGTACAACAAAGGAGTTTGTAATGAAGTCTCGCATATTAGTAGTAGATGACGAAGAATCAATTCGCGAGTTTTTAGATATAATGCTTCGTAAAGAAGGTTATGAAGTTACTACTGCTGAAGATGGTCAAAAAGCAATTGAGCTTTTAAAGAAAAAAACTGTTGATATGATCATTTCTGATTTACAAATGCCAAATGTAACAGGTATGGAGTTGTTAAAACATGTTAAGACAAATTATCCCGACGTGATGTTTTTGATGATTACTGCATTTGGTTCAACTGAAAATGCAGTGGAAGCAATGAAAATTGGTGCCTATGATTACATTACAAAACCGTTCAAACTAGATGAAGTTCGTTTAAATATCTATAATGCATTAAAAAGTAGAAACTTAGAGGTTGAAAATAGAGTTTTAAAGAAAGAACTTGTTAAAGAGAGTTCATTTCAAAATATTATCGGAAACTCAGAACCGATGCACAGAATTTTTGATTTAGTGAGAAGAGTTTCTCAAGCTCCAACAAACGTTTTAATAACTGGTGAGTCGGGAACAGGTAAAGAGGTTGTAGCAAAAGCAATTCATTATAATGGTCCACTTAAAGATAAACCATTTGTGACAGTAAATTGTGGAGCAATTCCTGAAAATTTAATGGAATCAGAAATGTTTGGTCACAAAAAAGGATCTTTTACAGGAGCCATTATAGATAAATCTGGTTTATTTGAAGTTGCAGATGGTGGAACCTTATTTTTAGATGAAGTTGGTGAATTACCTTTATCGATACAAGTGAAGTTGCTACGTGCTATTCAAGAGAGAATAATCAGAAGAGTAGGTGCTACTGAAGATATAAAAGTTGAAGTGCGAATAATAGCTGCGACCAATAGAGATTTAGAAAAAATGGTTAGTGAAGGTGGTTTCAGACAAGATTTATATTATAGGTTAAATGTTATAAATATTTTAACTCCTCCGTTAAGAGATAGAAGAGATGATATTCCAATACTTGCTACTCATTTTTTAAAAAAATATGCTGATCGTTTAAATAAACCTATCAATACAATAAGTATTGAAGCGATGGAGATGTTAAAAAAATATGACTATCCTGGAAACGTAAGAGAACTAGAAAATGTAATTGAACGAACAGTGGCTTTAGAGGCAGGTAATACAATTTTATTAGAAAGTTTGCCACCAATAGTAAATACTCCAAATGGTCGAAAAATGGTAAACACTGCGGAAATTGAAATCGGACCAGAAGGAATAGATATAGATAAAATTATTGGTCAAATTGAAAAAGAATTACTAATAAAGGCAATTCATGCAGCAAATGGCGTTAAAAAGCGTGCTGCAAAACTATTGCATATTACATTTAGATCAATGAGATACAGAGTTGAAAAATATGGCCTAGGTGTTGTTGATGATGAAGATGAAGGCGAAGAATCAGCTTAGTTCAGTAGATTTTTTTCGTCCGCAATTGGAAAAAAAATACGGGGTGATTAATAAGCACCCCGTCAAACAATAAAAAAATGAAAATAATTACACGTGCGAGCAGAATTAATCAGGATTGATTATTTATGATGGGTATTATTGCCAGAAGAGGATTTAGATGTATTACTGAAGAATTTTTTACACAAAGATTTTAATACTTTTTTTAGGTCTTTGTTTTCTTCTTCGTCTTCTTCTTCGGATTTGAGTTTGGATTTGCCTTTGACATTTTCAGAATATTTATTATCGGCACAAGATTTTGGTGTTAACTCGTACTTCGTTCCGGGGTTCTCGATTCCGTGGGGACCATGATATTCAATGGAAGTAACATTACAAGTTTTATCTAAATATACATCCGAAAATTCATTTTCAGTTGAAGTGGATATATTTTTGTATTCAAAAAATGCCCTCTTTTTTTTCTCTACTTTAGCTTCACTTAAACCATTTGGATAATAATAAAAATTTTGCGATTCGGACTCACATTGATAAGTCTTAACTGGGTTTTTGAATCCCTTTATACTTTTATCAAGTAAATCACAATTTGATTTTATACTAAGTTTTTCTTTGATTTTAGTAATCTCTGGTTCACACTTAAAATTACTATTTGCCAACGTAAATTGAGTTAGCATCAAGCAAAATATTCCAATCAAAATTTTCATACTGACCACCTTTTTTGAATTTATAAGTCTATTTTACAATTCGCAAAGTTATTTAACCAGCAACCTAATTAATTTTCTTTAAGCTAATCGAGTTTAAAGATCTTTAATCAAAGTTTGAATTGCAAAATGAATAAAATAATTAACTCAATTCAATCGTGCAGAGTTCAGAAACGAGAGTCAAATGCTTTCAAAGCAAAAAATATTTAAAGATGGTAACCAACCCGTTACAGATTGGCTAAAATCACTTCGTAATAAAACTGCAATTGCTAGATTCGTTCACGACTGGAAAGGGTTGAGAAGGGCAATTTTTGTGATTCCAAACTCTATGGTTAAGGGGTTTGTGAATTACGTTTTACTTTCGGCAGCGGATTTAGAGTTTATTTTAGATTGGATGACGATCGAATCGTTGTATTATTAATTGGAGGAGATAAATCTTCTCAAAACAAAGTTATTAAATTAGCTCAAGAGTATTGGTCGGTTTATTTAAGGAGAACTCAAGATAAAAAAAGTGAATAAAGTGAGTGTTTCTTACCGCGAGAGTTTGATTTAAGGTTTACGAGGCGATGAAGAGGTTCAACTTGAATATATTAAAACTAACTTTGAAGAAAATGGTGATATTCCAGCTGCAAATCTTTTCAAACTCTCGAGATTTTCTTCCATATTTTTTTAAATCAATCAATCTCATCATTGGAATAAAAGTTTTATTACAGTGGAGGCATTTCAATCTTTGTAAAAGTACACTCACCTCTCCAATTGAAGTTTTTAATTTTCTAAAGCTAGAGCTGTGAATATGATTTCTTTTAGATTGACATCGAGGACAACTCGCTCCTGATTTTATAAATAACCCCTATAGGCACGATCAAATTAGCTATGAAAAATTTAGCAGAATGTTAACTTCAACTTCAGTTTCAAAAAGTACAAAAGTTCATAAGTAATAATTAAACAAAATAAAATTATTATACATAAAAAATCATTTACAGGCCTGAACTTCGATAGCTCAGGCTTTTTTATTTTTAAAATCAACAGGAGTTATTTAAAATGGATATACAAAATCCAACAATCGGTTATTTCAAATATAAAAGAATTTATGGAGCCGTAGCCAGATATTCAAAACTAACACAAGTATCGGTTATCATCACTTATTTTGAAAATGAAAGTTTGGTTCATTCCAAGAAAAACTGGGAAATGCTTCGTCTTCTTGGTGATGACGGTGCCAATTTATAGAGGCTTCATTGGATGGAAAAATTGTAGAAGGGTAATTGCCAACATCTATTACGTACGAAAAAACCATTCCGGATTGAGAGGTTACTAAGAACTTACTTACGACATGTGGAGCGTTTTCTGTCGATCCATCGATATCTATAACTTTTGATCTTGGGATTGCCAAAAACTCAAATGCGGCTCTGAATAAAGTAGCGTGTGTTCTGCAAAAACTGTAACCATCGGGCCATTGAAACCTCTTAAATGTTGCGAGGGCAGAGTTTACAATACAAGAAATAGCAAGCATCACTTCGCCTTTGGAATATTCTCTGCAGGGATTCGCAATTCCTTGAGCCATGCGCTTAAAATCTGAAGCATTATTGACCATCAAATCCACTAATTGACCCACTGGGTGCTCTTGATAGCTGGACTCGTCTCTTTGCCTTTCTGTGACCTTTCTGCCAAATAATATTTCTTTGATCTCATCGCCCCAGTCAGATCCCACACTAAAAGAATCTCCCGGTTTGAAAACTATGCCGAGCTTTTTGTCGACATAATTCACTTGTTCTTCAGCTACGGGAATAAATTGGGTAGTGTTGGAATTTTCAGAACTCCTGTCAAAAGATTTTGCATTGGCATTTTTGGTCGCACAAGTTCCAACCCACGGATTCACATATAATCCATTTTGGCAGTGACAGTCTACGTCAGCTCCTGCTTTCAAGCATAGCCTCTGATAGACTTTGTCTTTATTGTGTTGTGCAGATAAGATACAACAATATGTAGTGAGAATAAACCCAAGAAAAATGGAACCGTTTCTCTTGGAAAGATTCGATCCCATTTGGAAGAAGCTGCCAATTGAATTCAAACTCATCTTGCAACCAATTATTGCAAAGGATATCAACATATCTGTTTGAAACATTGCAATTACTACTATTAGTCTTCTCAAAATTTTAAAGGTCATAGAACTCATTATTTGCAATAATTAAGCCTGAAAATGAACACACACAAAAGAAGGGCCGGAGATTTTTGCCTCCACCTTACTGAAAAGATACCTTAAACTCGTTCGATCAGATTGATTGTTAACACACTAGTTTTTAATGAAGCCCAGGGCGTTAACTGAAACAGGGGGACACTGTCTCAGTTCAATACAAAATATTGTAGGGTGATTATCAGGGTGAGATATTCAAACAGATAAGGGGTACGAGGCCCCTTCCTTGACTATTCTTGCAATTGCGAAAAAACTAAAAAAAGTCCCCCTCAGGATTAATGATTAAGTCGGCGGCACTCAAGTATATTGAGACAAGTTTTATCAAAACGATCCGTGAATTACTTTGCAATGAAAACAACCCTATTATTAAGTCTCAAATTATTCATAAAATTGTATCAAAGATTTTAGTCACTCCAGATGGTATGGAGGTGCATTTTCATATTGGATAAGACTATTACAAGAGAGAACTCGATCTAACGGGCTCTCGCTTGATTCAAGGGACAAATGAATTAACAAAAATAGCTCAGCATGAAAAATCTGAAAGGCAAGTTTTAAAGTTCAGGAAAAGAAGTCAGCCACTCGAAAAGTATTTAGCAACTAGTTCGAACAGCTTGACAAGTGGTGACCTCAGGGCGCAGTTGCGCAATGTTAGCTAACCACCATGATATTATTCAGTTTTCGTATTTAGTAAAAGAGGATCTTCTAAGTAAAATCATACCTCTTTACAAGCAAGGGCTCTCTCTTCGCGATATTGCTAAACGCTTTGAAATTTCAAAAACTGCTGTTCGAAGTGAATTACTTAAAGGTGGAATTACTTTAAGACAATCTTCCAGAGAACTGAAAGCGACCACTTGGAGAAAACCTGGAAAGATTTCAACGAAACCGCCGTATGGATTTTGTTACTTTGAAGGCGCTATTACCAAACACCCAAAAGAATATCCAACTTTACAAGTGATCTACAAAAAATGGAAATTGGGTGTTAATGCAAATTCCATTTCAGACCAACTCAATGAGAAAAAGATTCCATCACCAATGAATAAAGATTGGTCGTGGAATTCCGTGAAAAATATTATTGATCGCTTCAAAAATAAAAAAATTGTCAGCAAAGATGGAAAGTTGGAGTTGATGTAAAAAAATAAATGGAAGTTAAAGATCAAATATTAACAAAAAATAATTTTTTAAATTTAACAATAGGAGGATCTAAATGAATTTAGATAAACTTTTTGATTGGGTGATAGTTATCGTAATTGGATTTGCAACTGCGGGGCACTTGGATACACTCACCAATTGGGTTTACCGAGCTCAAGCTAAACTTGTGTATGAGTCTCGCGCCTCGAATTGGGGCAATCCAAGTATTTTTAAAGACACAAATTCTAAAACTTCAAATTCAAAAAGCTTGAAGTTCAATAACAAAACAACTACTTTCAAAGGAGGTACAAATGACTAAAAAGGTTTTTTTATACGCTAGGGTAAGTACGACGGAGCAACAAAGTGGGTTAGAATCTCAAGTTCGCACACTGAAGGAATACTGTCGTCTAAACAACATAACGGACTTCGAGCTTTTTGCCGACGAAGGGGTCTCTGGAACAAAATCCTCTAGACCCGCACTCGACAGAATGATGGAGGCCGTTAGAAGAGGTGAGGCATCACATCTGGTTGTTTATTCGTTCAGTAGATTTGCTAGAAGTGTAACTCATATGCTTCAGGGGTTAGAGGAATTGAAAAAGACGGGAACTAATTTTGTAAGCTTAACGGAAAGAGTAGATACTGAGAGTCCGATTGGAAAAGCTGTATTCGTGATAATAAGTGCGATCGCACAATTGGAACGAGATTTGATCGTTGAGCGTGTTAAAAATGGATTAAAAAATGCGCGAGAAAAAGGAAAGTTACTGGGTCGAGCGAAAAAAAGAGATTCTGTTCTTATCAGAAAATTATTAGATGCTGGTTTAAGTTTTAGAAAAATATCTGTGATCGCAAAAACCTCACACGGTTCAGTTAATGCCGAAGCGCAAGCTTACAAAAAAGATAAAGCAAAGAAGAAGGAACAAGAACTTTTAACTTTGCAAAGTAATGTAGAATCTCTAGATCAACTTTCCATTCAAAACTCAACAGTAATATCTGATTTAAACCCAGAGCCTAATCCCATCGCTTACCCAAAGGTTGCATAGCCGTATATTGAAACCCCATGATTTAAAACATGAGGGACAATGTTTAATATAATTAAAAAGTTTTTAATCACATATTTTCAAATGGTAGAATTTCATTTCATCCATTTGATCCTATATTATTTTAAGTATCCATTAAGTTTTGATATCAATAAAATAAATTCAATTCGTTCAATAAATCATTTTATACTGAAATAGGTGCTATTAATGAAAAAAAATATTATCCTTCCAATTTCTTACTCTGAAGTTTTAAATGAAATTAAAAAACAAGCAAGAATTTCTCAAATTTCTGCTGTCAAAAAGGTAAATCAAGAACTTATTCTCCTTTATTGGAATATTGGCAAAATTCTAGATCAAAAAATTAAATCAGAAAAATGGGGTTCAGCAATAATTGATTCCTTAGTATTAGACCTACAAAAAGAATTTACAGGCTCGTTGGGCTTTTCTCGAACAAACCTTTATCAGATGATAAAATTCTATCAGACTTACCCTCTGATTCAAATTGTCCAGTCACTGGCTGGACAAATAAGCTGGACTCATTTTAATATGTTACTTTCAAAGTGTAAAACTAATAAGGAAAGAGCATATTATGCCAACAAAATTATTGAAAATGGTTGGTCTGTGAGAGTTCTGGAACACCAAATAGAAGCAAATACATTTCAGAGTTCTAAAAAAACTCAATCAAATTTTAAAAGCACGTTACCAAAAGTTGCAAATCGCGAACTATTAAATTCTATCAAAGACGAATATATCTTTGATTTTTTAGATTTAGAGGACTCACACTCAGAGAGACAATTGGAATTGGGGTTACTCCAAAAAATAAATGCATTTTTAATTGAAATGGGTGGGGTGTTTTCATTTATAGGAAGTCAGTATCGCCTAACAGTTGATGGTGATGATTTTTTTGTGGATATTTTATTATTTCATAGAAGATTGCGTTGTATGGTTGCGATAGAATTAAAAATTGGTGAATTTAAACCTGAATATGCCGGTAAAATGCAATTTTATTTGACTGCCCTAAATGAAACCTCTCAACAACCAGGTGAAAACCCATCAATTGGAATTATTCTTTGTAAATCGAAAAAGAAAACCATCGTCGAGTACGCTCTCAAAGAAGCAAAGCAACCTATAGCAGTTGCCACATATAGAGTAACAACAAAACTTCCATCGGATTTAAAAAATGAGTTACCAACTCCAAAACAAATTGAAACACTTTTCAAAATTACTGATGCTAGCCCAATTGTCCAGGCACCGCCTGGACAATTAAGGAAAAAGAAAGCAAAGCGAGTTAATAAAAAATAAAATAGTTTGAATCTCCAATTTATTTCAATAAAATTGGTGTATCGTTGAGTCAGCTATACTATCCAATTCTCTCTCTAGAATTGCTTCAAAAACATGTTACACCATTTTGAAGCACCCTTAAAATTTGGCAAAACCCACTGACTTACTTGTCACTGTTTCATTTTTGATAAAATTGACGATTGACTCTCTTAAAAAAGATTTTTTAAAATTAAAGGACTTCATTGTCACTTGAACACCAACGATAAAATGGCCCAACCTATTTAGGATGGACCAAGACACGAATTCTAGTGTTTTTAACACAATAATTTTTTTCTCATTTTGAAACATGGCATTTGATATGCACTCGAAATTTGTAGGAGGTATGAATGGCTTTTCTTAAAAAGATATTTTATTTATTAATTTCTTTTCAAAGTATAGGTGCAAATGCTGAATATAGTGCTTTTTGCGTGAAATTCACTGGAGAAAGATTTGTTAATATAAACACGTTTTTAAAAGATGATACATATTTTAGGATATCAGACGATGAAAAAATATTTATAGTTAAATCAGAAAGTCAAAGTGGACTTCAATCGTTATGTACAAATGGTAGTCGACTGGTTACCAGTTTTACAGAACATGAGGTATCAGAACAAATTACACCGAATCAATATGTACATGCAGGTAAATATTTGAAAAATCCCATAATGTTTCAGTTTCAAAAAGAATATAAAGTAATAACAGATTATAATAGAACTGCTCGCTAAATTAATGCTGACGACCTGGTTTATTTTGGTGTAGATTTTTTTTGGATAAAAATATTTAGGCGTATTTCGGGCACTTTAGTAAAGCAATAGCATGATAATTTGGATTTACTAATTTTTGATTTAACTTTCAGATTAGCATTTAAAGTGCACGTAGGCGCTCCTGACTTCGTCGATTTTAAAAAGGACATAAGTAAATTCAATTAGTTAGAAAAAGTTCAGTTCCCTACGTTACAAAAAATATGGCTTTTCTGGGCTCTTAATTCCTAGAGCTTCGAAAAGAGATTTTTGTATCGGATTTAATTTTGATGGTACTACAAATCTTTTTTTACTTTCAGGATCATACATTACGCTTCTTTGAACTCTATTTAATTGATACCTTATTTTATCAACACTAATTTTAATTCCAGCATCATTTAATTTATTTCGTATTTGAACTATCACACTATAAGCAAGATAGCAGATTGCAATGTGTGCTTCTATTCTTGATTTTTTCCAATGAAATATAGGTCGCATTTTTAAATCTGTTTTATTGATTCGAAAGGCTTCCTCTATTTGCCATAAATCTTTATATCTCATTAATAATTCTTCAGCAGTATGGTCATGGGTATTTGTTATTATTCCGTGTAGTCCATCCCATCGACTGTCTTCATTAATTTTTGTATTATTTATTGTTGCAATTAATTTACTGTCCGCAATTTTTAAATATTTTTTTGTTCCCTGATTTTTAACTAACTTTTTTATTTCAATTTGATTGTTTTCATCCAATTGTTTTTTAAGTCGATTAACAAGTCGCTCTCTATCTGATAAGTCTTTTTTTGCTCTATCGGGTGAGTAGTTTACTATAAGCCTACGCCCTTCAATATTCTTTTCCATTACGGTAAATTCTTTTTTGTTAACATTATCAGAAAAACTTAAAATTTCTTTTTTTATATCTGAAGACATAGATTTTAATTTTGCAGCTACAACATAATTTACCTCAATTGAGTCCATTAAATCCAAATTGGACTTATTAAACATAGCTCTATCTGCAACTAAAAATACTTTTCGTAAATTAAACTTTTCTTTATGATTTTTAACAGCATCAATTAGAGTTTTTCCCTCATAAGTATTTCCTGGATATAACTCATATCCTACAGGAATGCCTCCTTGGGCTGTTTGTAAAGCCAATACAACTTGCGTCTCCTTGAATCTACAATTTTTACTAAATCCAAATCTTCTTAATTCATCCTCTTCAAAACTTTCAAAATGAAGTGTAGTTACGTCAAAAAAAGTAACATCGATTTGATTCTCAAGAAGTGTTAATGAATTTTCTAAAACTAATTGTTTAATCCTATCTTTATTTTCAAATACTTTATCCATCATTCGATAGAGCCGACTCACTGAGATGTCGATACCAAAGTAATCGACCAATTGTTCAGATGTCTTTAACTTACTGGTTGGGTTAATAATTCGAGAAAGTACACATTGTTTTAGAATACTATTCCACTCATCTTGTTTATAATCTGTCTCTAATAAATTATGAAAATTCATTTGCTTATAGGTTTGACCAAATATTTCCTGAGAACCACTAACAAGGAGTACTTCCACTTGGAGTGTGGCTGGATTAACCTTAAACTCAGAAGGAGTTTCGGGACGTGGTTTTACTTCATAAAATTCTAAAGGGTCAAATATTGGGAGTAGTCTATTTTGACTTTCTTTTATCTCTGCAATCATTGCTGTAGCTGATTTTAAAATAATTGATAGTTCTTTTTCATTGGTTGCAGTACCTAAACTACGAATTGTTTTATGTGTGGGCTTTCCGTTCTTACGAACTGACTCCACAATTAAAATAGATACTCTACCATTTGATTTTTTAACTTGTTTTACAAACATGCGCCTTATTAAATTTAAAAATTACAAAAAGGCAAAATAAATCAAAAAAATGGCAGTTCCCTACAAGAAAAGTTCAGAAAATTAGGACTTAAAATGAAATTAAATTAAGAATTAGATGTTTTTTAAAAAAATCAGAATTATAAAACGACGAAGTCAGGAGAATGGTGGCCACGGCAAGGATTGAACTTGCGACCCCCAGTTTAGGAAACTAGTGCTCTATCCAACTGAGCTACGTGACCGATTAATAGATATCTGAAATATATGAGTGTATTTCTAATTGGTCAATTTACAGTTGTATTATTGATTTGTACCGTCGTAAGTTAGTTATTATGAAAAAATAAAGGTAAGTTTGGGTTTTCATAATAAGGGGAGATTGAAAATCGCCCCCAACAATCAAAAAAATAACTGCGAATGATTTTGTCTCGCATATAATTGCGAAGCAAACAGACTTAATCATGAGCTTTTATTATATTAAAACTGTTCATAGCAATTGAAAATTGGTAAAAGTAGATTTTCACACTCCAAAAAATCTTGCTTTAATAAAATTAAATAACTACTTTAGATTTAAATATGATTAAAATGATAAATTCTTTTATTATAGGATATTTTTTATTAAATAGTGCATGCACTAGTAAGCAAGTGTATAATACCGAAAATCAAGGAATTGAAGGCATATCTAAAGAATCCGTAAGATTAGCAATCAAAAATAATTCATCAAATATTTCAAAATGCTACGAAGATGCATTGAAGAATGACAACAGTTTAAAAGGTCAAATTACTTTTAGTTTTCAGATATCAAGTTCAGGACAAGTTATATCTATACAGGAGACTAATACAGATATTAATAATATTAGATTTAAAAGTTGTGTTTCAACTGTGATTCAAAAAATAAAATTTCCAAATGCTGAAAATGGCAATATAACAAATGCCATTTATCCCTTCAGATTTGAAAAATCACTTAAATAGTTTTAATATTTAGAATAAAAAATGTTTTTAATTTTATGAAATTAGAAATATAAACATTTATTATAATTGTTCAACTGTGCAATAATAATTTGATGATGTTTTCTTTTGAAGGTTTTCGAATGGCAACAAAAGCTGCAGTTGTTGCAATTAAAACAATAATTGCAATTGTTTGTATATAAATAAAAAATTCAGTATTTATTCGCAATGGCTTTTTAAAAGAAAATAAACCAGAATCGTATGTAATACTTGAAAAATTTATTGCACTTGAAAAGATGTAAGAAATTACTATTCCGATTACACAACCTAATAAAGCTAAAACTAAGGCTTCACAGACATAAAGCTTTCTTATAAATTTGGGATTAAATCCAAGACTTCGAAACATTCCAACTTCTTTAGTGCGTTCTTTAATTAACTTAATAAAAGTATTAAATACTGACATGCCGACTACAAAAAGTACAATTAACATTACAAAGTTTCTAAATACAGTTAATAGAGATTTTGTATTGGTATAAAACTCACCCAACGGATGATCTTCCCACTTTTGTGATAAGACATGAGATAAATTATTTTTAAAATATTCATTTAGTTGTTTATTAAACTGCGCAATTAATTCTTTAGATTTTAAAGTTACAACTATATAACTTATTTTATCTGTATCAAATAATTTTTGAGCCACTGAAAGTGGTAATGAAATAAATCTTTCATCATATTCTTTATAACCCAGATCATATGAACCTATTGCATTAATATCCAAAGCATTAACTTGAGATTTTTCAGTCATGCCTAATACTTGAAAATTCTGTTCACGACAATTTAAAGGGCGGTCGACACTTGATTGTTCCAATTGAATAAAATAATCATCAAGTAATGGCATTGGATCAGGAAGACAATTCAATTTTTGAGCAAGTCTAAGGCCAATTACCATAACTTCACTTTCTTCATCAGTTTTTGAAAGAGGTCTGCCAAAATAAGTATTTTTCTCCCATTTTTTTGTGCGTATAGCAGCTCCTTCATTAGGATCATAAGCTAGACCTCTATAGATATTAGAACTTTCATTAGTATCAATGCTTCCAGATATTCTTAAAAAACGTGCTTTGGCTTCTATTATATCATTATTGTGATTTAAAAAATCAAAAATAGTTTTTTGATCTTGAGAGTTTAAAGAATACTCCCATACATCTGCACGTCCAAGTACTGATGAAGCGCCCTCTTTTTCAATAATAAGATGACCTTTCATTCCTAATTTGGAATCAAGCTCATAATAAAATTCAAATATTTCTGAAATGTATCCAGAAAATATAACAATTGCAATAAAACCAGAAATTATAGAAATCAGAGCTGATAAACTTTGCTTCCAATTTGCAAATACATTTCTAATGCTAATCTTTAAAATAAGTTTGAACAATTGTTACCTCTATCAATCATTAATCAATAAATTTACAATATTTTTTCGCGTTTCTTTAAGAGTCAAAAAATAAGTTATTAGTAAAACAACAAAAATAATTATAAAACTTAATATTATTTCGAAACTTAAAGTTGGTTCAATTACTAATTGAAGTTCTGTAGGAGCCCCTGCTGGTTTAAATAAAATGTGAGCTCTATTTATCTGATTTCCAATTATTTTTGCCCCCAGGCTACCTAAAACCAAACTGAAACAAGAAAGTAAAAAATTTTCTATCACAAATAAGCCTGCAATGGAGCTTCTTTTGTATCCAAGTGCACGTAAGGTACCAATTTCGAATGATCTTTCAATTAAACAAATGGTCATTGAATTAATAACAGAAATTGTAATTACTGTTCCAATTACCACTAAGTAAAACAATAATATAAAACTCATAAATGATTTAATGCCAACATAAAATGGATTTACACGTGATTCGTCGTAAAATAAAACTTCTAAAGTTGGATATTTTTGTTCAAATTTCTTCTTAAAATCTTGCTTCCAAAATTTAAGATCAGAAATATTTTTTAAGAAAATATGGATAGAACTTACATTTTCAGACTGATATAATTCTTGAACTTTTTTAAGCGGGGCAACTATTCCAAGATCTTCATTGAAGGCTAAAGTTTCAAAATGCAAACCAACTACATTAGCTTCTAAAGCCCATGGATTCCCATCAAAACTTTTTACCATTAATTGAACACTAGGGTCTTCTTCAATTGATTTTTTATAATCTGGATTGTCACAATCAAGGGATACATTTTTTAAAGAATTTTCAACTCTTTCTTTATATAAAACCTTTTTATGCATCAATTGAGATAGGTTCGCTGTTAATGTAATAGGAGCAGATTCATTTTTTAAATCAATATTTATATCTTCACCTCTAAATGTTTTTGCTAAATACGGACAATGTTTTTTAAAATTTTCATTTTTATATATTTTTGTTTTTGACTCTGGATCGATGCCACGAATTAAAAATGGTTCTGATTTACATGAATTACTTATTAATCCTAACCCTCGAAATAATGGAACAATAAGATCAATTTGAGGCTCAAATTCTCTAATTTCACTTCTAATTAATTCTTGTTCAGCAGGAGATAAAGAATACTTTTTTGGTTTAGTTAATAAATTTTCGATTGCATTTTTTTTATAAAAACCAAAATGGCCTGTAAATTCACTATGAATAGTTGAATTCGTCAAATGCTCTGTTGTGCGATAAATATAACCTTCAAAAATACACAAACCCATAAAGCCGCCACCGATAGCGAGCCCTGTTACTAATGTTCGTCGAGGATTTCGCCACAAATTTAACAGGGCAAATTTCCAATGGGTTTTAGAAAATAGCACTTCTCTACTCCTATTTATTTTAAATAATTTTACCGTCTTGAATTCTGATGTGACGATCCACTCTATTCATAAGTTTTTCATCGTGGGTACTAAATAAAAAAGTAACTTTTGTTTCTTGATTAATTTTTAAAAGCAAATCAATTATATGATGTGTGGTTTCTGAATCTAAATTCGCTGTGGGTTCATCAGCTAATATTAACGAAGGTTTTGTGACCAAAGCTCTTGCTATAGCAATTCTTTGTCTTTGCCCACCTGATAATTTATTAGGTGGATGATTTTTAAAATCCTGCATTTTTACACTTTCAAGTGCTGAAAGTATTCGGTCTGTTCGTTCTTTTTGTGACACTTGCTTTTGAATCAATAAAGGCAATTCTATATTTTCAAATACAGTTAACACTGGAACTAAGTGAAATGACTGAAAGATAAATCCAATTTTTTCATTTCGAAGTACACTGAGATCATCATCATTCATTGAATTAACTTTAATATCATTAAAAAAATACTCTCCCTGGTCAACTTGCTCGATAGCACCTAAAATATGAAGCAAAGAGCTTTTACCAGAACCAGAGGGGCCAATTAGTGATGCAAATTCACCTTTATTCAAGCTTAAATCTAAGCCTCTTAATGCATGAATTTGAGTTTCACCAAGCTGATATGTTTTTTTTATATTTTTTAAATCTATAAAGGCCATATTAATATAATCGTAAGGAGTATTTAACTTGGTCGTCAACATATAATTAAAATTCAACTTTTAAATATTTTTTTAAATAGCTGTATTTTTTAATATTCTAATAACTGCGTATGATTAAGTCTGATTGCTTCGCGATTGTATGCGAGACAAAATCATGCGCCGTTATTTTCTTGTTTATTCGGGGTGATTTTTGAATCACCCCTTATTATGAAAACCCAAACTTACGTTTGTGTTTTCATAATAACAATATTTTAAATACTAAAGTTTAAAAAAAATTTATTAATTTATTAAAAACATCTTTTGGATTGATCAAATCTAAACACGGATAAAATTTGCATTTTTCTTTTTGGCACTTTGAAGGGCTGGGGCAATTAACTTTAGGAGTAATTGAGTTTGAAACTTCACTTCGAGGTGCCCAACGTGTTGAAGATTGCACTCTTAGTGGAGAATATAAACCAATACTAGGAACTTGGCATGCAGCTGCAAGATGTATTACACCAGTTGAAGGTGCGATCACACCTTGAGCATTTTGTAGTACAGTAATTAAATCTTGTCCCGTTAGCTCACCAACCAACCAGCATACATTTTTTTTATCAGAACAAAAATTAGAAATTTCTGTGAGCCATCGGGTGTCACTTTCAGTTCCTGTGATTACAACAATATAATTTTGTTCTAAAAAAATTTGTATCAGTTCAATATATTTAATTTGTGACCAGTTAAGTGCAGATCCACCCATACCAGGATGTATAACTATATAAGGTTTTTGCAGAAGTGAACTAACAGGTGCGTTAGACAAATCAAGTTTTTTGAAACGAAAAAAAGGTGTTGTTGAAGGAAATTGAAATTCAAATTCAATTGAGTTTTGTGTCTGATGTATTGATTTGTCTTCAATAATAGTAACATTTTTAATTTCAGAGTAAGTATTTTTTTTTGCACAAATTTCTTTATTAATTTTAAAAATATTAATTGCCCATTTAAAAAGTTCAAAATTATAATCAGCTTCATGTAATATTGATTTATTTCGTTTTTGACGTAAAGTTTGATTTAAAAAAATAAATTGATGCCATTGACTTTTTGGTCCAAATCTAAGAGGAATTCCAGCCTTCCAAATAGCAAAAGATACCCAAGCTGGTGCATGAAAAACAATTGCGGCATCAAATTTTTCATTTTTTAAAAATGAAGTAAGTGTATTTATATTATTTATGTTTCCAGATAATTCAAATTCAGTAAAATTTCTAGATTGTTCTGCAAGATCAACAATAAAACCTAAATTTTTTGAAATTATCCAATGAAATGTAATTGGATAATTTCCCTGATCTACAGGGAGTGTGCAAAGCAAGTCTCCCATGCGATCCATTCTGATTAATGCAATTTTTGGTTGAGCTAAAAAATAATTATCACTTTGTAATGTCATAGGATTCTATACTTGGGCAACTGCACACAACATGTTTATCTCCGAATACATTATCTACTCGTCTAACAGAAGGCCAAAATTTCTTTTTACGTAGCCAAGGTAAAGGAAATGCAGCTTCTTCTCTTGAGTATGGATGGTTCCATTCTTTTTTAAGAACCATATCCATAGTGTGAGGAGAGTTTATTAATGGATTATTTACTTTATCAATTTTATTTTCTGCCACCAACATGATCTCATGATGTATTTGTATCATAGCATCTATAAAACGATCTAACTCGGCTTTAGATTCGCTTTCAGTTGGCTCAATCATTAATGTGCCTGCGACGGGCCAAGACATTGTTGGTGCATGAAAACCATAATCCATAAGTCGTTTTGCAACATCGGTTACATCAATTCCAGAATCTTTTTTAAGTGGACGGAGATCAATAATACATTCGTGCGCAACGAATCCATTTTTGCCTTTATATAAAACTGGAAAATATTGATCCAATTTTTTTGCTATGTAGTTTGCATTTAATATAGAGACAAGTGTTGCATCTCGAAGTCCTTCAGAGCCCATTAAATGAATATACATCCAAGAAATTGGAAGCACGCTTGCTGACCCCCAAGGAGCAGAGGTCAATGCGGAAATCCCTGTTTCAGGCCCTGCATTTTTAACTAAGCTATGTGTAGGTAAAAATTCTTTGAGGTGAGAGGCAACACATACAGGACCAACACCAGGTCCTCCGCCACCATGAGGAATGCTAAATGTTTTATGTAAATTTAGGTGTGCAACGTCAGGTCCAAATTTACCAGGTAAACAAACTCCCACCATGGCATTCATATTAGCACCATCCATATAAACTTGACCTCCATGGCTATGAACGATGTTGCAAATTTCAACTATACCTTCTTCAAATACTCCATGGGTTGAAGGATAAGTAATCATAAGACATGCTAGTTGTGCAGAGTAATGTTGAGCTTTTTCTTTCAGATCATTAATATCGACATTTCCATTATCATCACATTTAACAACGACAACTTGCAGCCCTGCGAGGTTTGCACTTGCGGGGTTAGTACCATGTGCAGAACTTGGAATTATACAAATATTTCGATCAGCTTGTCCTATTGATTCAAAATATTTTCTGATGACTAATAGACCAGCATACTCACCTTGTGAACCTGCATTGGGTTGTAAACTTACTGCTGCAAAACCTGTAATATTTGCAAGCTTAATTTCAAGATCTTTTATCATAGTAATATATCCTGATGTTTGATCAGCTGGTGCAAAAGGATGAATACTTGAAATTTCAGGCCAAGAAACTGGAACTAACTCGGAAGTTGCATTCAACTTCATTGTGCAAGAACCAAGTGGAATCATTGAAAAAGTTAATGATAAATCCTTGGCAGAAAGTTGGTTAATATATCTTAAAAGTTCGGTTTCAGAATGGTAACTATTAAAAACAGTATTAGTTAAATAAGGACTTGCTCTTAAAAATTCACTAGCAAAAGAATATTTATTTTCATCAAGTTCAACTAATTTAAAATCTACTTGTTTATTTTGATTGAAGCATAAAACGACTTTATCAAGATGTTCAAATTGAGTAGTTTCATTTAAACTAATACCAATTTTTAACTCATTTTCAAAGATTCTGAAGTTAATGTGATGTTGTTGTGAAAGTAAAATAATATTTTCAAATTCAGCTTTAGTTTTGATATGAACTGTAAGAGTATCAAAAATATTTTTATCAGTAATTATATAATTAAGTTTTTCTAATGCCTTTTTCAAAATTAATGTAAAGCGATTTATTCTGGATGCAATTTTCTTTAATCCTACAGGCCCATGATAAACAGCATACATTGATGCCATATTAGCAAGTAGTACTTGTGCAGTACAAATATTGCTAGTCGCTTTTTCGCGACGAATGTGTTGCTCGCGTGTTTGTAAAGCTAGGCGCAATGCTGGTTTACTGTCAGTATCAATTGAAACTCCAATCAATCGTCCTGGAATTGATCTTTTATAAATATCTTTTGTAGCTAAAAACGCTGCATGAGGGCCACCAAAACCAAGTGGAACTCCAAATCTTTGTGAATTACCAGTTACAATATCAGCACCCCATTCACCTGGCGGTGTAAGTAGTGTTAATGAAAGTAAATCCACGTTTGCAATAACCAAAACTTGAGCAGCATGCGCTTGTTCAGCTAGAATTTTATAATTAACAATTCCACCTGTAGAGTGTGGATATTGAAGTAATATAGCAAAAACATCATCAGTTAGTTTAAATTCACTTGGGTCTTGAATTTTGATTTTAATATTTTGAGGTTTTGCTCGAGTGTGAAGGACTTCGATGACATGGGGATGATTTTGAGAAGATACTAAAATCGTGTCGGCTTTGTTTTTTTTTGTAAGATTATAAGCCATAAACATTGCTTCAGCAGCGGCACTTCCTTCATCGAGTAAAGAGCTATTAGAAATTTCCATCCCAGTTAGATCTTTGATAAGAGTTTGAAAGTTAAGAAGTGCTTCCATTCGACCTTGAGATATTTCAGCTTGATAAGGAGTGTAAGCTGTATACCATGCAGGGTTTTCTAAAATATTTCTCTGAATAACTGTAGGAGTTGCAGTATCATGAAAGCCCATTCCAATCATAGAATGAAAAATTTTATTTTTGCTAATTGTTTTTTTAAGTTCATTTAATAATAAATATTCAGATTGGGGTTCAAAAGAAAAAGTTTCTTTACTAAGTATATGTGATGGGATAGTTTTTTGAGCCAATTCATCTAGTGAATTAATATTTAAAAAAGATAACATTTCTTTTTGTTCGGCCTTATTTGGACCAATATGTCGAGATGTGAATTCATTTTTATTGATAAGTTCATTCAAGTTGTACATGTTTGTATTCTTTCCAATTTATATCCGCAACGGGTTTACCTCATTAAAATTAATAATACTATTTTAACGATTATTTTTTTATAAAACATAATAAAAAAGCCGATTTAACAATCGGCTTTTAAGAAATAAAGATTTTATTTAACAGATTTTGCAACTTTAGCAGTTTTAGTATTTATTTTTTTAACTGTAGGTGCTTTTTTTGATACCTTCCCTTTAACGGTTGTTTTAGGCTTGGAAGCTTTTGGTGTTTTAGTTGAAGTAAATTTTTTTGCTAAAGTATCTTTTTGTTTCATAGCCATTTTTTTATATTGATTCAGAGTCTTTTCAAGGTCATTCGCAGAAGATTTAAGATGAGCTAGTGTTTTTTTAAATTCTTTGTCAACTTGTAATTGAGCTTTATTAATTTTAACAACAACTTCATTATATTTTTTTTCTGCTTTTTTTAATGTTTGAGAAGCTTCTGGTTGAATTGTCGATTTTACTTTTGCAATTTCTTCATTAATTTTATGGGTTACTTCTTTTTTCAAATGGTTTATTTTTTCGTTATGAGAAACCATATTTTTAAGGTCAGAAAAAAATTTATTTATAGAATTTTGCATAATTCACCCCTTTAGTTATTTTCTAGTTTATTGGGATGACTTTCAATCATCCCATATTATGAGATTTGAACACTTATTTGTACCGCTGTATAATTAACATGTGAATGAATAAACTGCAATGTTTCACTAATATTTAGTGAATTCTTGACGTAATCGTTTGCTGCATAGGATAATTAGTTCTTAGTCAAGAAAATAACTGCTTGTGATTATGTTTGATATAATTGCGAAGCGATCAGATTTAATCATGAGCAACAAACAAGAAAATAACTGCTTGTGATTATGTTTGATATAATTGCGAAGCAATCAGACTTAATCATGAGCAGTTATTATTCTAACCAGACATCGACAGATCTGTGTGGTTCTTCTAATTTAAAAATTTTTTGAGGTGATAAAACTTCAGCCTTAGCAAGTTCAGATTGAATAGCATCAAGTGGAACCCCCTCTTGTCGAATTTTTGTGACGACATCTGTTGGAATTATGTCTATTAACCATCTAGCGCTATTAGCGGGAAGAGCGACATCAACTACACGTTCATTATTTTTATAAACAGTCACACGTAAATTATTGGCAACTCCAGAGCCTTTTGATTCTGAATTACTAAATAAACCTACAAACCAAGTGTATGGACATTTCGACATAACTATAACTTACTCTATACTTTGAGCAATGTAATCAATGCTAATCCATTTTAACTGAGAACTAGATTAAAGTTTGTATAAAACTTTATGTATATTATTTACCGTTACTCTTAAGAAATGAAAAAATGACTTTATGATATAAAGTTTAATTTTATCAATCTTTTGGAGAGTTTGAAAAAAATCAACATGATTGCGTCCATATTTGGACTCACATTGAGTCCGAAATTAAACTTTTTGTTTTGACGTATTAAAGACAAGTAGTTAAAAATTCAGCCATGGAAACTGAACTTGGAAAGTTTAAAAATCAAAAAAATATAATAGATTATTTGAAAAATGATTTTCATAAAAGACATCATAATAATTCAAAATATTCATTAAGATCATATGCAAACACATTGCAACTCAGTTCATCTTTTTTATCTAAACTTCTAAATGGAAAAAGAAGTGTAACTCCAAAAACTTTTAAAAAAATTACTTATTGTTTGAATATAAATCCAGAGGAAATTTTAAATTTTAATGTTTTCTCTGACGAGTTAAAAAACTCAAGTCAAAAAATTGAAAGTACCTTAGTTGAAGATAATCAAGTTTTTAATAAAATTACTCTTGATCAACTTCAATTAATATCGGAATGGTATCACTTTGCTATTTTAGAGTTGATTACACTTGAAAACTTTAATCCTCATCCAAATGCAATTGCGGCACATTTAGGTATAAGTTCATTTGAAGCCAAAGAAGCTTTAAATCGAATGATTCGATTAGGTTTTATTAAGGTTAAAAAAACTAATAAAGGACTAATAATATTTCAATCAAGTAGTAATACTAGTATAGGGCCAGAGGTTGCAACATCAGCAACTCTAAAGCAACAAGAGGCTTTTTTAAAGTTAGCTATTCAGGCAATGAAGGATGTGCCAATTGAGGAAAGATCTCAAACGTCAATGACAATGGCGATACCAAAATCACGATTAATAGAAGCAAAAAAACTTATTACTGATTTTAGAAAAAATATGACCAATATTATGCAACGTAAGGGAAAAAGGGATTCTGTTTATCAACTCACAATTTCTTTTTATCCATTAACTAAGAAGTTGGGCAAGATTAAAAAATGATAAAAAAGATAATTAAATATAAATGTTATAATACGGGGTGATTGAAAATCGCCCCAAACAAACAAGAAAATAACGGCGCATGATTATGTCTGATACAATTGCGGAGCAGTCAGACTTAATCATGAGCAGTTATTATAATAATTAACAAATTAACAAAGAGGATAAAATGAAATTTTTAAGAGTTTTTCAAAATGTAGGGATGGCTAAATTGTTAATAGCAGTAGGACTATTAACACCGCAAATGGCATTATCACAAAGTAGACTTGATCCTATGCCACCAATTCCACAAAGCAATTTATTGGTAGAAAGAACCACTGTTGTTGGATTTGCAATGGATGACTACAAAGGTGTCTATAAATTTCAAGTATTTAGTGATGGGCGCATTATAACAATTGATAATAAACTTAGATCTAAAACATTAGGTACATTATCTAATGAAAGTATAAATGGATTAAAAAATGAAATTGCAAAAATTGATAAATTATCTCATTTAGTAATTCCCGATGCTCCAAGGTGTGCCGATGCTCCTTCTGTACGAAGTAAAGTTTTTGATCATTCTATTAATAAAGAAATAATCGTCGGTGAAAATGTTGATTGTTTAAGTTATGAATCAACTGATTATGTGGCACAGTCACTTTCAAGATGGATTGATTCTTTATTTTCATCAATGACTCAATTTGCAAATAATGAAGCATATAGTGATTTAAATAAAATTATTGAAGGTCAAGAAGGTTTTGGTTCACCAGTCCCTTGGCCAATTGGCGAAGAAATATATTTTAAACTTTATTTAAAATGTGAAGCTCAAAATAATGTGCCAAATAAAGGTTATAATTTATATAAAAACTCCAAAGTAGATACAGAATATTTATTAGTACATGGGGCTGAAGAAATTCTATTAAATGATAATACTGATTATCAACGGATTGGTAGCCCTCAAGAGCTAATAGGCGGAGATTTTAAATTTTCTATTAATGGCACAGTAACTCCTCGTCCAGACGGCAAGAAAGTTGCTTACCTTACCAAAAAACAAGGAAATGGAAGTTCAATAACTCAAATTGAATTACTCTGCGAATATCTATAGTCCAATTTTTGGTTTAAAATATTACCGAGATGGAGGCATTAGCGCCTTCATCGGGTCCTATGTTAAATGAGCCTCCATCGGACTTTACATCCTTATAAACTCCAGTCGTAAATTTTATACTTCTTCCATCAAGATCTCTGTATAAAATAAATGAAGAACTAGCTCCTAAATTATTATTTCCAGTACAGTTGTTAATTTGAGAATTACGCCCCAATGCAAATTCAGTGTCAGAATCACAAAATTTATAAAAGGTACTTAATTCAATTTTGTGGGTTGGATTAAATTTAAGTCTTGTAGTGTGTTCTGCAGATGCTACTAAATTTGTTTCTCCATTGTGAAGAAGTTCAATTGGTGTTTCTAAAGTAATATCTATGGTGGAAGTGGTGCCACCAATAAAAGGTTTTAAACTTCCAACTATGACAGCACCTCCATCATCTTTAGCTTGAAGGCTTATAACTTCTTTATATTTTTCAAAAGTTTCTTCTACTGAAGCAGAATCATCACTATAATCTTTGGCTACATCTTTTACAGCATCCTCTGAATTTTCAGCGGCAATGAAACCTGTAAATCGTATTGCTTTGATTAAATCAGTTTGGCCTTTTAGTAGAAGAGCAGTTCTAGCTTCATCTGAATTTTGAGGATCCGCTTTTCCTAAAGCTGATAAATACTCATATAGTACTTTTTGAACATATTTATGTTCTTTGCTATCATTAGTTTTATATTTTCCGGATTGTTTTAATACTTCAAGCCATCTATCATGCGCAGTTTTCTCTTCTGGAATATCATCCTCAAAATCATCTTCAGTTTTTAGTTCATTTCTAAATTTATTTGGAGTGCCAAAAACGACAATAGAGCTTTTATTAACCAAAAGACTTGTCGTAACATTTTTTGTTGGAATAACATTTCCTTTTTCGTACATTATTTTTAAATTGGCAATACATTCAGTTGTTTTCTTGACGACCAAGGATACAAAATAATAATCTAATAAAATTTTTTCTTTCTGCTTCACAATTTTAAATTTTGGATTTTCACAAATTTCAGGTATCGAAAAAAGGACATCTACTTTTGTGGAGTCATATACTATTTGACCTTGTTTACGAGCTCTTTTTATACTCAATCTAAAATTTTCGTTTGCGCTTACATCAATTAAATAAAAAACTGAGAAAGTAAAACTAGAAAGAAGTAAAATATTTTTTATATAAGATCTTATCATACTACCTACATTTTAATAACTGCTCATGATTAAGTCTGATCGCTTCGCGATTATATCAGACATAATCATAAGCAGTTATTTTCCTGTTGTTGGGGGCGATTTTCAATCACCCCGTATTATGAAAATCCAAACTAAAGTTTGCATTTTCATAAAAACTGATATTACTTCGAAAGCAAAAAAAATAATATATAGAATAATCTAAGAATTCTCAACTGTAGATATTTAGACAGCCAAAGACAAAAATTGTCCCTAGTAAATGTGGGAGAACCTAACAAGTTCACATTATACTTAAATCATAATGTGAAAGTAAAATTATTGATTAGCATTCCGGGAACAAGCATTCCACCCAAATGTCGACTTCCGTAGGTTTCAACATTTGGTATGAGTTCTCTTTCTTCTGTAACAGCTTCTAGTTTGTTTCCAAAGGCTTCTAAAATACTTTCGTCAAACCTTAAGTGTTCAATTGGTCCTTTGATAATACCTTTTTCAACCCAAAAACAAGCAAAACGAGTCATACCTGTTACTCGAGCAGAAGTTTGTTCACTCCAATTGAGGTAATGTAAATTTGAAATATAAATTCCAGTATCAAGTTGGTTGAGGATATCTTGCTTTTTAAGATTTCCAGATAATACTTCGGGAGAACGAACAGATTCATGGGAGTTCGCATGATTGCTAGCTATTCCATATTCTTTAAAACTACGAGTGCTTGTTAATAAATTTTTAAGTATTCCATTTTCGATCAATGAAAGTTTTTTATCAGCTACTTCTCCAACAGAGTTAAATTGCGGACAAAGTCCTAGATTAAAGTTTTCTATAAGTGTAAACTTTGGTGAAAGTTCAACTTCATTTCGGACTAATTTTGCAAGTGCTGAGTCTCCTCTTTGATAAGCATCTTGACTTAATCCGCCCCAATTAAACATATTAATTAGTTCTGCAGTGGCATCAGGACTGAGATAGACTCTATACTGTCCTCGTAGAACTCTTTGAGTTGGTAAGTCCATTAATTTTAATTTTTGGAGTGAATCTTCTAATAGCTCACCCCATTTTTTGCAATTCCATTTTGATCCTGCAATAGATGATTTGATAGAGAGTATTCCATTATAAATCGAATAATCTAAAAAATGATTATTGGTTGCAAAAAAATGGTCAGCCCCGGTTGAAGTTAAACTCGCACGTATAATTGGACCCGAAGTCCACAAGCCATTAAAATCCTTTCCCTGAAAACTATCACATAGTAATTTAGCAAAGTCAGAATCAAAATCATCACCAGGAAAATACTCATAGGATTTTTCAACTGAAGTTAGAGGGCTCAAAAAAGGATCCTCATCAATAGTTAAAAAATCTATGCGACATTGTTCAATAGCATTCATTGAAGTTGTAAAATCAAAGTTAAGATCTTGAGCAAGAGTGAACTCTTTCTTAGCTGATTTTTGTCCATTTATTAATTCAAGTTTGACAATCTCTTGAAGGACATGTGTGGTTTGGCGAACTTTTCCATTATGGAATCTAATGAATAAAGATTTTTCAAAATCAAAATTCATTTTTAACTGTTCATCGGTATTAATATGTGATCGAACTTTACTAAAAAGTGTATGGATGTATTTATTAGATTGTTCAACATACTCGTTTGATGAAATTTCGTTTTTGAAATCATTTTTTAAATTATACATTAGTTATGTCCTCCAAAAACTTCAACGTTTGAAAATAAACAAATAGGTGAACGATGGCCAACATTTATAGTTTGGCTAGGCTCACCCTTTCCACAAAAGAAAGTACCAAATAAGCCCATTGTAGAGCTATCACCAACCATTTTTAAGTTATTCCAAAAAGAAATAGTTTGCCCTCTGTAGTTAGGATTTTTTAAAGTTTTTGTGATCTTTCCATTTTCGATTTTTTTTGCATATTCACAACCAAATTGAAATTTATTTCTAAAATCATCAATAGACCACGAGCGATTGGAGTGCATTAAAACACCATTTTGTACTGAAGAAATCATATCATCAAGGTTTGCTTGTCCAGGCTCTAAATTTAAATTTGCCATTCTATCAATTGGGGCACGATTCCAAGAACAAGAACGTGCATTTGCCACGCCTGGTGCGCCAGTTCGGTACTGACTTTCGAGTCCGCCAAGAGTTCGCACTAATTTACCATCCTGAATTAAAAATTCACGTTTAGCCTTACAACCATTATCATCAAATTTATAAGTTGCTAATTCACTTTCAACTGAAGGGTCAAAGGTAACGTTCATTATTGATGAACCATATTGGAGTTTGCCTATATCTTCAAGTTGAACAAAACTTGAGCCAGCAAAATTTCGTTCATCTCCAATAATTCTGTCCAACTCTAGAGGGTGACCAATGGATTCATGTATCTGTAACATCATTTGATCGGGCATTAAAATAAGATCTGCAGTTTCTTTAGGGCAATCTTCTGCGTCTAACAACTCGATTGCTTCTGCTGAAATTACTCCACAGGCATCAAAATATTTTTCTTCATCGAGAGCTGTAGATAGCGATTGTTGCTTACAATCTGCAAGACCTCCAAAGTAAGATCTGTATTGAGTTTCAGAGCCACGTTGTGAGGTTGCCATTAAATTAATTCCAGTACGTTGAAAATTTTGAATAATTTCAGAGCCTATTGAAGAAATATAAATTTGATTATAGGAAATATCAAATATTGAGGAGCTTGAACTTATAATTTCACTTTTATTATTTTTTAGTAATTGATTAGCTTTTTTGAGAAATGAATTAATTGAAGTTAATGATAATGAATCACGCTCTGATAATGTACTGTAATAACCTACATTGAGTGGTCTTATCTGACTTGAAGGAAAAAGTGTTGTTGAAACAGACTTGGTATTTCTTGCTATTGAGCGAGCTTTATAAAAAGCAGATTGAAGACCGGCTTCATGTATCAAATTAGTTGCCGCGTATCCAATACAACCACCTTCATGAACTTCAATCATTGCACCTCGAATTTGATTTTGTGAAGTTGGGCGAGGTTTTTCATTTCGGTAATTATAGTAATTACTGGCCTCTTCAACATAGCGAATGGCAACAAATTCGCACTCAGATTTAAATTGATTAACAAGTCGCTTGAAGTCTTCAGGAGTTTTTAAAATCATAATTAAATTCCTCTTCTATTTAAGATTGAAAAGTATTAGCACTAAAATAATCGTATAGACAACTATCTTATCTACACTCTGTATCAAATTCTTCAAATTCTGAATTTCAATATTGAGATAGCTTTAGGTTTTGCTCTATTTGTTTTTTAATTTAAAATATTTTTGAGTAGAAGATGAGGACCAGTTTCCGTTTTGATCTAAATCTATAGGGAAGTACCATAAATCAAACTCAAAAGGTTTAATAAAAAATCCTTCATTTTGGAAGCCTGATTTATAAAATAATGATTCAAAATTTTTATAATTAATAGAAAGTTCATCCCTTACAACAAGGTATGGTTTTCCCTTTTGAATTGCTATTGAAACCGGACTTAAATACAAAAATTGGAGTAATTTTTTGCTATATATTTTAGATTCAAAGAGTTTTTCTTTGTTTTGAGTAAAATCTGGAAGTTTAGATTTTAATACTTTTATTAATGCTAATTCATCCAGTGAACTTAATTGGATATCAAGTGCTAAATCAATATCAGACTCAAGTGTAGATCGCCCATTTGGAGTACTTCCAAAAATAAAGATTGAATTATACTTATTAGTGAGTTTTGTATTTGTAAAAAAATCTTTAATAGTACTAACCAATCTGCCAAAATAATTTATGGTTAAAAAACTATTAGATTTGTATGGATTAAATTGGTTTAAATGAGTTCGACTTTGGAAATAATTAGATAGAGCTTGTTGTATATTACCTGTTAATTTTAAATCACTTAGAAGTTTTGATTCAGGTTTGTTTTTTATTGAATCTAAATAAATTAAAAATCTAAAGGCAGTTTTTCGTTTATCAAAAGATTGAGCAAATTTAGTCGTATTTTGTAATTGGACTTCTAATTGGTCAAAAAGTGACTTAGGCATATTTTCAAATAAGTATTTTCGATAGTAAATTGGCAATTCGACAGTTCTATTTGAATTTAGAGTTTGTCTTAAAAATTCACGCCAAGTATTTGGATCATATAAATTTAATAGCAAATAATTACCATAAGTAGCATCGTAGAGTTCAAGGTGGGATTTCTTTTTTAATGAAGCAACAATAATTTTGTATTCATTGTTAAAATTTATATTTTTAATTGAATTAGATTGATTATCAGCAAACCAAGAATTTAGGTCAAGAGCTAGAGATTCTAATTCCTTATCGACAGTAATTAATATTGGATCATAGAATTGGTTTAAATAATCTGATTCTGCCGATAAAACTTTTTTATAGGTATTCTTGAAATTGGATAATGAATTATGTGAATTTTTAACCTGAAATAAATTTGAGCATTGAAGATTCTCTGCTAAAGACAATGAAAAATTTAGAATAAAAGTGACAAAAAAAGCAATCCATTTTGAATAAAACATTGTTTAATCCCTTAAAAAATAAACCATCCTGGTTTATTTAAATTTATAGCAAGTTTGAGGCCAAAATAAAATTCTAATTGTGACTTTGAATTAGAAGCTGTAGTATTTAAGTAAAGCTATAAATTTAAAAGTATTAATGAAAGTGAGCATCCATGAGTAAATTAAAAATTATTTTCAAACTCATACAAATATTTTTTACCTTATCAATGGTATTTACGATGGCCAATGCTGACGAATGTAAAAACTTTTCCACAAGTGATTTATTAAAATTAAATCAAGAAATTGTATCTGCCATTAAAATTAAAAAATATCTAAATGCAAAGAATTCTGCTGCCTTGACAATTTGTATTCTTGAAAATTTAAATAGTGACGAAAAGTTTAATTATGAAAATTACTATCATGATGCGCACCAGTTATTAGGATTAATAGCTTTTATGGATAATGACATTGAATTAGCCAGTAAAGAATTATTAAAATCCATTCGTGAAGAAAAAAAAGATTCAATATTAAGTTCCTATGGTCCAAGGGGGGAGCTTGCAAGATTACTTATTTCAAAAGGGCTAAAAAAATATGTGATCGAATATTTAAGACTGGCTATTTCAATAAGCTTTTTCAAAGAAGGTGAAAACTCTAGAGGACAAATGGAATGTTGTTTGAATTCACTAAAAAAAGATGGTAAGTGTATTATTTTGGAAAAAGACCCAGATAATTGGATTAATTTTTGTTCAAAATAGCTTTTCATAAATAAGGATCTTGGAAGATTAAATCAGATATAATATTGAGTCGTTAATTTTTATTATAAAGAATTTAGACTAACTAATATTTCAATTATAAAAGTATCTTTCAATATTTAAAATCTCAAATCAAAGTTGAGATATAACAATTTTTTATCATTTGATTTTATATGTTCATGTGCAATTGAAAAATTATATGTTTTAAATCTTGATCCTATTTCTATAATAGTTTTAATTTTATTAGATCCAATTAAATTCAAAGATATAAAAGGTTTCAATTTATCATTGTAATAATAAATCGCTCTTAGTAACAAATCAGGCTCAAAATAAGTCTTGGAAATATAACTAAATTGAATTGCATCAGCCAAAATTGTTGTTTCATACTTAATATAATCGTCATAATTAAATGTAAACCCATAACCAACCCCAAATTGTGATTGATAATATGTAATATCTTCAGAGTATTCAATTTTTTGAAGTGAGGCTTTGGTAATTAAATTGTGAGGTTCACTTTTGTTAATGAGAGATGCAAATTGGGTACTAAACTTTATTGTTTCAGGACCAACTCCAACTTGAACTGTAGATAATTTTTCATTTATAATGTAGTTATTCACAAAATAATGTGGGCCAAGTAATCCAGCAAAAAATAATCCCAATTGCGCAAGACCGATTGTAGTTTCAGCACATGATTTTGTAGAATGGCAGGTGAGCAAGGCTTGGTCAGTTGCAAAACTTAATTTAGGTGACAAGAGGAAAAAAATAATTGCTGGAAAAATTGCATTTTTCATTTTAAATCTCGTAATCAGGGTTACTTATATTAAATACTTTTTCAGGATTACATTCAATTAAAATACTGCTTCTAGATATTTCTGAGCAACCGCTATATTATATTAGACTGAATAAAGATCAGTTATTTTCTTGTTTATTAGGTTGTTCATTTCATTCGTCCAGTAGTGAATGTCTATGAGATATGAGTTGACCAATATAGTGACTGGATATAAGTCTCAGTTAATTTTTTTAAACTATAGTTGTATTGGAGTTATCTTGAAAATTTTATTGCGAATCTCAATAATTTATTTTTTTAATTTAAGTTTTGCCTTTTCTAAAATTGATTTAGATCAAAAGTTAAATCAGCAGTGGATAAATTATAAAAATGCTCAAAATGAACTTTTGTTCAATATTGAAAATAATTTACAAAATAAAACGCAAAATTTAATTTCTCGTAATACATGGGAAGATATTATTCGGTTAAATTCAGAATATCAAATTACAAGTGAAGATGTACTTTTACTTAAAAATCGACAGAAGATTAAAATTCGCCAAGCAAAAATCAATTCACAATTACGGTCAAAAATAGATTTTGATATTTTAAGAAAAATAGAATTTTCAGAACAAGATTTACACAAAATAAAAACATTTTGTGAAAAAATACCCAAAGGAGGAATGTTACATGTTCATCCATTTGGAACTTTCAACCGAGATACTATAAATCAACTTTTAGAGTCGCAAAACCCAGTATTATCTATTCGTTCAATTTTAAAGGATATTGAAAATGCAAATGGTAACGCCACAATTTTTCCATATGAACAAGAGGGGTTGTTATCATTAGTTGATGGATTAAATTACTTACAATATTCAAAAGAGAATCAAAAATACTTTCAGCAATTTTTATTTTTACCTTTTGGAAAACAGCCTTTTTCAAGGTTCAACTCCGTTTTTTATTTTTTGGGAACGGCAGTACATACCTGGGTTGATTATGAAAAAGCACTTTTCGATTTTTCTCGTAGGGCATTTAAACAAGGTGTGATTTATGTTGAGTTTACTAGTGGTTTTAGTAATGAATTAGCATCAATAATTGAAAAAATCCAAAGAGAAGTTGGTCTAATAATTAGAGTTAACTATTCTTTTGATCGAACACAAACACCTGAAGATCTGTTTGAACAAGCAAAGAAAATTTTAGAAATGCCAAGAAATAAATATTTAGTTGGAATAGATTTTTTGGATAATGAAGAAGAAAACCCTGCCTTTGAAAAAGGACAACTTCTTTATGGAGCTTTTTTAAAGGCAAAGATAAGTAAAACTTCAGACCTTCATTTAACTATGCATGCAGGAGAACTCGGAGATATTCGGAACCCTCGGGATGCCATTATATTGGGTTCAGAAAGACTTGGTCACGGTGTAAATTTGATGGAGGATGCAATTGCACTTGAGTATGCAAGTCAAAATAAAATTCCAGTTGAAATTAATTTAGTAAGTAATCTGCGATTGACGAAAATTAATAACTTAAAGGAGCATCCGTTTTTGAATTATCTTAGATTAGGTTTACCTGTAAGTTTAAGTACTGATGATGAAGGTATTTTTGACACTGATATTAAAAACGAATGTGTAATGGTAATAAAAGAAACAGATATTTCCTATGATGAATTTAAACAAATGTCTTACAATTCAATTGAATATTCATTTGCAACTGAATCAGACAAAAAATTATTACTCACAATATTAAATCAGCGTTTTATTGATTTTGAAAAAAGTATTCAATTTAGCAATCAATTTAATTTAATTAATTATAAATTGAAATTTTAAATAAAAATTATTGTAATGATAAATTTTTTTTAAATTGTATAAGCTGCTATAATTAATAAAATAATTATTATATTAATTATAGCATGTAGTTTGGCTTTACTCGAATAAGTTAACACCTATTAAGCAAGTGTATCAATTTGGAATACTGATCCCAGCTTCTTCGAGATATTTTTTTGAATTTGATGTTAAGTCATTGGCAGAATTCGGATCATTTAAAATATCTTTTATCATTTTAATTTTAGCAAACTCAAATGTTTTCCCAATGGTGTTGTTCTTTTTAGATGGATCAAATAATTTATGATAAAGTTTTAAACGAAAAGCCCATTCAAGATAGCTATGTTCTCTATCTCTTAAAATACTTTTTGCTTTCGTAGCGAATTCTGGTGAATGATAAAAATTCATGGCTTCATTAAATTCTTCGCGTGAACCACTATTTCTACCTAATTTAATTATCATGGCTTCAGCAGGATTTACGTAGTTCCAATTTGATTCTTGCATATTATTTTCAATTGCATTTACAAAATAAGTATTTCCATTAATCGTTTCCAGCATTGCCTCTAGCTCTCGAGTGAGTTCGTTGAGTTTACTCTTGCCGATTTGATCTTCTGGATACCAACATTTTCTACCAGGAATAGTTAGTAAAGAAGAGTTTTGATCTCGGTTTTTAAATCCCTCTTTGCCTATTTTATTTTCTGTACAAAGTTGACTATATAAATGAAGTATTGGTGTTACATCTGGATTATTAGCATCTGTTTCTGATATTTTAAACTGTGCTGCTAATGAGGACGGATTGAAATGAGTTTCTACATGACTTAATTCTATTGATTTTTCAGATATTGGAAGTGCATGAGCAAAATAAGTAATATCACTCAATTCTAGTACTTTTGAATGAAGCACATCCGATTCCAATTTAAAAAGTGCAATTTGTTTAACTTCAGATTTTAATAATGAAAATCCTGATGTTGGTTTATCAATATTGAGTTCAATACATCGAAATGGTTTAGTTGCTACTTCGACTGAACCCTGACAAAAGGGGTCCATTGACGAAATATCGGGATGATATTCAACCATTTCTCCAGTGGAACATTGAACGCTCATATCTCTTTTTGTTAATTCTCGAACATTAGAGTTATTATACACCCACGAACTGTCATTGAAAATTTCTAAATCACCAACTAACTCTTGATGTTCATTTCCATCCACGCTACCGATACTTGTCTCTTCATTTGTACTTGGATTAAAGCAAGTTAGTTTCACATCACTAAGAGCTATTTCCCAACCATTTGAAGAGATACATTGAGTAGTATCTTTAGTTGCAAAACCATTATTAAGTCCCCCAGAAGTCATACTCATTGCCTTTGCTCCAGAGGCTGTAACTCCTTTAACGTAAAAGCCTTGAGGGCATTTCATAGAAACAGATCCAGCTTCTGTTGCAAAGCAAAGCCTAGATGTTGTAATTATAGTCAAACTTCCTATCATTATAAAAAGTTTATTTATTGTAGTGCTGTTATTCATATTTCATCCTTTGTTATGTGTTTTTATGTAACCAATTTTTTATTTTGTAAGCATAGATGCTGAAAATAATATAATGTATTAAGTTTTTATTCTCCACTTACACTAACTAAGTAAACTGTCTATAACATTGACATCAGAATGTACTTCTGATGTTAAATACTGGATTTTAAAATCAATAAATATATATAAATTTCAAGACATTAACTTTGCCAAAAAGTACTTTGTAATTTTTGAAGTGGCATTCATTTTGCTTTTCTAAGGATTAAGATTTTGGAGTTATAAATGAATTTTAAAAAAGCAATACTGATTCTAGCATTACTTTTAGTTAATTTCCTTAGCGAATTATTATTTGCTAAAGAATGTTTAACTTTAAAAATAGAATCAGTGTATTCAGTTTATGATACTAAATTATTAAAGCCTATTTTAAAATCAAGATTTGGAAATGGTATTAATGTAAAAATAAATTCAGATGTTAAAAAACTAAGTGGTGTTTTAACAAATTGGCATTTAATCGGAGGAAATCCGAATCATATTTTTGTAAGTTGTGATGATTTAAAAGAAGAATTTAAAATAGAATCATTTAATTCAAATAGCGATTTAGTATTTTTAATCCCAATTCATGAGTCTAAGGAGAATAAAAATAGTGAAACAAATAGTTTTTTCTCGTTAGAGAATATTTTTGGTAATCAAAGTTCTAAAATTCTTAATAAATCAAAAGAATTTGAATTCAGTTTAATTAATAATAAAAATGAACTCACTATTTATAAACCATGGTATGAAATTAAAGATGATGATAATATTTTAAGTTATTTTTTTATTTTAAATCCTGAGTTTTCAAAATTAATTAATTTATATCAAGAGGATGAAAAATTTTATACTGAATATAAGAGCCAATCTTCAATTTATAATGAAGATAATATTAGTGATAATGGTTTACTACGAATTAATAATGGTAAATACATGAAAAATAATGATAATGGAGTGACTCCAGTTTTTATAGGAAATCAGCAGGTTTATACTTCAGAAAATGATGGACTTTATTTTGGACTTCCTGCTATTCAGAAGCCTATTCTAATTACAAATTTTGCAGCATGGTTTGGTTTGAGTGGAAGTCCGGTTTTTAAATCTAATGTTATTGCACCAGATAAAGAGGATTTTGACTGGGATTCCTTCATTGGTTTAGTTGCAAAAACTGAAATCAATGGATCAAGTTCTGTAATTGTACCTAAATATGATATCGAAGAGTTTTTAAGAAGTATTATGATACCAAATGAATCAGAAGGATATTTTTTATCTTATCATCAAGATCCAGTTGTTATTAATTCTGAAGTGATTTTTAAGAGACAGTTGATAGATGAAAATAGTAGTATTGTTTTTGAAACTATTTGTGAAAATGGCTTTCCATCTACAGGTGGTGGTGAAAAAACTGGCTCAGATTGGGGATCCAGTGGTGGTGAAAACATAGATTCTAAGGAGCAGACGCTACTTAATTCACATCAAAATTATTCGTTTAAACCTAACTTTAGTCATTCTTTAATAATTGAAAATAAAAATATTTGCGATGATGGTGTAAATTATTTTTATAATAAAGGTGTTATTAAAATTAAATCGTTAACCACAAATAAAAAAACTTATATTATTAAAAATATTGATGATTTACTTCAAGTATTTGAGTTAGAAAAAATAACGAATATAGATCAAATGGATGCGTTTTTAAAATTAGTAAAAATTAATTCTCAAGATGATTTAAAAAATATTATTTTGAGGAAGTTTAATAACAATAGTTATTTAAGCAAAACTGGAACAGTTCGTTTTTTTCAAAAATATAAGTGGGAACAAATTAAAAATAAGATTGAAGAAGGAAAGTTTGCTTTTTATTTTTCACAATTTGATGAACATGAAAAAAAATTCCAACCGTCCATCAAAAATAAATGTGATGAACAAAAATGTTTGTTAATTTACAATACTGAGCTTCCAAAACTTAATTCCCATGAAGAGAGTATTATTCAATTTGAATTAAATTTTAGCGTAAAAGATTATTTAAGTCCTGATGTTAAAGTTAGAAAAATTTTAAATTCAGCTGAAGAATGTGAATTGAGTTCTTCAGAGTTTGATTTTAAAATTGATAATAATTTAAATTTAATTTTTCATATCAGACCTAATTTGTGTTCACCGGATTCCCAGATGCATATATTCTATAAAATTTCACACGGTAGGGGAGAATAATATTTAATATGTTAATGCGAGAAAAGTATTTACATCAATTACAGCTTCTTGAAACTGGAGTTTCATCCGAGACATCAGAGTTTTTAATACATTTACGTGAGGCAGAAAACTTTGATAAAAATATTGAAGTCGAAACCTATCGAAGATTATTGGCTATACGCGGACAAATGTATTATGGTAAATCAGTTCCACAAAGCCATTTGGCCATGCTAGAGCCTAAATTAATTAATGATTCGTTTTTAAAAGCAGAATGCCACTTTGTAAGAGGCTTAAACTTCTATTATATGAGTGAATTTATAAAAGGAGCTGCGGAATTTCGATTAGCTTCAACATATTATTCTATCCAATTTATGGATAAGGTATGTCTTGCTCTTTATAATGAACTTTCAGGTTTAATTAACTCTAATTGTCTTTCTGATTTCGAAATGCAAGAAAAATTAAGTTCGCTCGAAAAGCTATGTTTCAATAATAATGTCAGTAGGGTTTTAGCTTTAGTTATTCGACAAAAAGCATTTTACTTATATTCAAGAAAAAAATACTTCGGTGCTCAAAGTTCAGCAGAAGAAGCTGTTAGATTATTTAAAGAAGGTGGTTATCGAGCTGATTTACAAATAGCAATGATCATTTTAGCGCTCATTTATTATGAACTGAATAATTTTAATGAAGCAAAAAAGTTACAAGAATCAATTTTACTTCCCATTGAAAATAGAATTTTATTTCCATATCACATCTTAGAGGTACTTCTATCTAATTCAGCTCCTAAAAATCCAGAAAATTTTTCGGTAGTGCAGTGGCATTGGTTAGAAATTTATAATCAGAAATTTAAAAATGAACAAATTGGCGAAAAAAATAATTCTGTATCATATGTTTGGAACTATGAAACTGGAATGTTATTTTCTAATAAAAACGAATTTTTAGATCATCTTAAAAGAGGTACTGTCGAGGGGAGATTAGTCGAAATGTTGGTTGAACAAAAACTTTCGTCAGTAGATCTTATTGAGCGACTTTGGCCAGAGTATGCAGCTGTGGAGCAACTTAATGGTCGTCTTCATCAAGTTTTAAAACGAGTAAAAAAGAAATTACCTATCTTAAAATTTGAATATAATTTTTATTCAATTCCTATAAATTCGATAAAAATTATTAAATAACCACTTGTGATTAAATCTGATCATTCGCAAGCTTATATCAGATATAATCAAGAGCTGTCATAATGACTACTGAGATTGACTGTCTATACTTTAAAAAATTCTAACACCAATATCTTAAAAAGAACATAAGTCTAATAAAAATTCGATACCACATTGCCTGTAGGTTAATGGTCTCTTTAGTAATGAGAACACTATTTTCTAGATCTGCACGAAAAACTTGATCAAGTAATCTTTGATTTTCTCTATGGGTAACTAGTATTTCAACTTCTTGATCGTGTAAAATACTTCGATGATTAAAATTTGTAGACCCAATTGTATATGTACTATCTGCAATTAGAACTTTTTTATGTGCAAAGTGTAGTTTGTATTCATATACTTGAATATTATGATTTAATAACTGATTTAATAGTGCGTGCATGATCCACTTAACTATAGGTTGATCATTTTTATCGGGCACTAAAACTTTAACATCCACTCCTCTTTTTGCAGCTTTATAAAGAGCTTGTAAAAGAGATCGCTCTGGAACAAAATATGGATTTTGAATCCAAATTCTTTTCTTAGCTCTTCGTAACCGTCTTTTTTGAATATAAGTAGTTCGTCTTCGTCGTACAAATGAGTCGTTAAGTAAAACAAGTGGATGATTGGGACGTGGACGCAATCTTAGCCAGCGTTTTTTATTAAAAGCTTTTTCAAATGCCAAATTTAATGACGGAAGAGCTTCGCCTTCAATTCGAGCTCCAACATCTACCCATGCATTTTTTCCGTAAACTTCTTTTAGATGTACATCAGAGACATTAAGACTTCCAACCCAAGCATATTTCTTATCAATTATTGTAACTTTACGATGAAATCCACGATTTATTTTTTTAATTCGAGACCACAATTTAAAAAAAATATTTTTTGATTCCCCTCTTGTGTGGCCAAAGCGCCATGGCAAAGGTCGGTAGAGTTTATATCGTACACCTATTCTTCTGAGCAGTGGTGCAATGTTTTGTAAAAAAAGAGGAGAGCCCCATCCATCACAAATAAGTCTTACAGAAACACCTCTTAGGGTGGCACGATGAAAAGCTTCAATTATTCTTTGACCAAGTACTCCCTCTTCAAAAGTGAAAACTTCCATTTCAATAGAATAACGAGCCAAATCAATTTCAGCAATGAGATCGCGATAATAATCATCATTATCAAAATAAAGCTTTTCAGTTTTCCAATTTGTTGAAAATCGTCTAACTATTCGAGGTTTTTTACGAAGTAATAAATTATTATTCAAAATTGATCTTACTCTTAAAAAGTGAAATTCTTGTTTATAACATAAGCTTTTAGTTGTGCCTAATAAAGGTTAGTTTTTGTTTATTAATAAGAAAAGTCTTTTAAAAAATAGACACGAATCGTCACTCTATTTTTATAAATAAATGGTTACTTTGATGAAAAATTATTTTCTTTTGTGGTATTTTATTTGCGAGATACTAAATGGTATTATACTTAAAGTATAATACCATTTAGTATAATATAAAATTAACATAGGTTTTAAAGATAATCATCGGAACATGAAGCAAATTATCAATTATCATTTTTTAAAAAAATAGGATTTAAATTATGGATTTAATTATTTCAACTACCCAATTTAGTTTAAATGCAATTTCATCTCAGGATGAATTTTGGAATCGAGTTGAAATTTGTATACTTAAATCTAAAGTGAAATCGGCAGATTGTATTTTATTTCCTGAGTATTTTAGCCTAAGTTGGTTACTTTTTAAATGTAGAATATCTGGTTATGGGAACTTAAGTTTTTTAGAGCAACTTCAAAAAGCAAATGAGTTTCATGATGAATTTATAAATAATTTTTTTGAACTTACAATGAAACATAATATTTGCATAGTTGCAGGGACATATCCGGTAATAATGACTGACTCCTCTAAAAAAATTGTTAATCGCTGTTATGTTTTTAATCCTGAAGATCTTAAACAAACGAATCAGAAATTTTCTTTTTACCAAGATAAATTAAATATGACACGTTTTGAAGATGAGGTTTGGAAAATTAAAGGTGGAAGTCCTGATATTACTCATTTCATGCTAAAGGGTTTTAAAATTGGAATAGCAATTTGTTATGATATAGAGTTTCCAAGTTACTGTGCTGAGTTTGTTAAAGATAAAGTTGAAGTAATATTAGTTCCTAGTTGTACTGAAGATATTCATGGCTATTGGAGAGTTAGGTATTGTGCCCAGGCTAGGTGTATTGAAAATCAAACATATGTAGTGATGTCTTCAATTGTTGGGGGACACAAAGACTTTCCAGAAATAAATGTACATCATGGTCAAGGAGGAATTTATACTCCATGTGATATCGGATATCCACCTGGTGGCATTTTAGAATTGGGAGAAGAAAATATTGAAGGTGTAGCTGTTGCAAAATTAGGTCGAAAGCAATTAGAACATATCAGAAAAAATGGTACAGTATTGAACTTACGTGATAACTTGGCAAATTAAATTAATTAAGTAATTTTTTAATTAATTTAAGAAAAATAAAGAGAGATTTTCAGATTAATTTTTGAACTTTAAATGTTATAAAATGAGAATGGATGGTATCAAATTTTGCAATCGAAGTGGGTAGTGGAAAATACCCAGCTCCTTTAACTTCAATAATTTTAAAATTCCAAGCTTCAAGATATTCTTTAAGTCCACGGAAATTTAATATTCGAACATGGTTCCAGGATTTTAAATTAATACTTTTATCTCGATGAAGAGCAAGTGGATTTCCAATACCTAATTTTCGATCAGAAAAATTTGTAAGTGAAAATATTTGCCATCCCATAATGCTAGCAAAAATATTACACCAAGAACTTGCGTTTTCAGTGCTAACTATAAAATAGCCTCCAGGTGCGAGTATTCTAAAAATTTCTGATAAAAACAAATCTGTATCCAGTAAATGCTCAATGACCTGATTTGAAGTAATCAAATCAAAACTAGAATCTTCAAAGGGAAATTTATGATTCAAATCAAATTCTTTAACAAAAATACCTTTTTGTTGTGAGAGCATTACTTTTTCAGGAACAATTTCGGCTCCAAAAACATTTTTTGTTCCAATTGAGTTGGCCCAGCTCATTGTTCTAACTCCGTCATCGCATCCTAAATCAAGGTATTTAGAATTGCGGTTTTTAGGTAGAAGGGATTTTATATTATCAAGATTATGTAGAACAGAATTTGAATACAAATTTTGAAGATAAGTTTTAAAATAATTCACAAGATACACTTTCTAAAGTTTTGATTAAAAGGCTTAAAATTTACGATATTCATAAAATGAACAGTAAAAATTATTATAGTTTATTAAATTTAACTTAAAAAAGGGTTTTATGTGAAATAATCGAATAAATTTTTAAACTCCACTTAAGTAGTATAACATGAGGAGTTAAATGTCTGATATAATCGCGCAGCGGATCAGACTTAATCATGAGCAGTTTAATCATGAGTAGTGTGATCGTAGATCACCAAAGACAAACAAAAGAAATAACTGCTCGTGATTATGTCTGATATAATCGCGCAGCGGATCAGACTTAATCATGAGTAGTGTGATCGCAGATCACCAAAGACAAACAAAAGAAATAACTGCTCGTGATTATGTCTGATATAATCGCGCAGCGGATCAGACTTAATCATGAGCAGTTATTTTGTAGACAAGATTTTTGTCATCTGGCTTTATCTTTTCATCGCAATTCAAGATTACAAACTAAAAAAATGAGGCTCATGTATGTCACTCAATTATAAACAAGCTGGTGTTGATGTTGAAGCAGGTGAGGCATTGGTTAAATGGATTCAAAAATCTCCTCATGGAAAAAAACATCATCAAGCCAATATTGTATCCGGAATAGGTGGCTTTGCCTCATTATTCAAAGTTGATTTTAGCACCATGAAAAACCCATGTTTAGTAACTTGTACAGATGGGGTAGGTACTAAAGTAAAATTAGGTGCGCAATTCAGACGTTGGGAATCATTAGGTCAAGATTTAGTCGCAATGTGTGTGAACGATATGATTTGTTGTGGTGGAGTGCCTCTATTGTTTTTAGATTATTATGCAACAGGTAAACTTGATCTTGAAGCTGCACAAAGCTTTTTGTTAGGAGTGCAAAAAGCATGTGATGAGTCTCTTTGTGCCCTTGTAGGTGGCGAAACGGCAGAAATGCCAAGCGTATACCATGAAGGTGATTTTGATTGCGCAGGTTTTGCTGTTGGTGTTGTTGATAAAGACAAAGCTCTTGGTGCTCATTTAGTAAAAAAAGGTAACCGATTAATTGGTGTTTCAAGTAATGGTTTTCATAGCAATGGGTATTCCTTACTGCGAAAAGTTTTTGCTCAAGATATGGATAAATGGATTGATTACTTGATGCAACCGACTCATCTTTATGTTCAACTTGCAGAAAATCTTAAAAAAGAAAATTTAACACCAAATGCTATTGCTCATATGACAGGTGAAGGAATTGAAAATTTACCGCGTGTGATTCCTGAAAATCTTGCTTGGAAGTTGAAATCTTGGCAATGGCCGGAGCCGTTTTTAGAGGTTCAGCGAAGAACCAAAATGAGTGATGGTGAAATGTTGAGGACCTTAAACTGTGGGGTTGGTTTGATATTAATAGTAGATCCACTTAAATTTGAATCTACAATTAAAGTCGTTAAAGATGCTGGCTATGATACGTTTGATGTTGGCGAAATGATAGATAGAAAATCTTCAGAAGAAGAAATTATTATTTAATTTTTAATATTTAATTTTTTATAATGCAACACAAACAAAAGTTTTAAAAATTGTTAGCTTTGTAGAGAGAAAAAATGGATTCCGAAAAAAATAAACTGAAACTTAGATCTGAACTTAAGAACTGGGCGGTGTTTATTTCGGGTAATGGAAGTAATTTACAAATTCTTTTGAATCAAAATTATACAAAGTTAAATATTGAATTGGTAGTGTCTAGTAGAAAAGATGCATATGGTTTAGAGCGAGCGCAAAAGCATAATGTTGAAAGTTATTTATTACCTTCTAAATTAAATCAACAAGACTGGAGTCAGCTATCTCTGATGCTTAAAAACAAAAAAATAGACTTTATTTTTTTGCTTGGTTTTTTTAAAATTGTTCCCTCTTATTTTGTAAAAGAATGGGATAGAAGAATTTTAAATTTACATCCAAGTTTGTTGCCTGCATTCAAAGGTTTAAAAGCAATTGAAAATGCATACGCAGCAAATGCACCTATTGGAGTTACTATTCATTGGGTAACTGAAGGTCTTGATGAGGGGCCAATTTTACTTCAAGAAAAATTGGTGCCAGAGAGCCCAAGTGAATATGTTAGTTTAGAGGATTTAACAGATAAAGTACATCAACTTGAACATAAACTTGTTTTAAAGGCTGTAGAAATATGTCAAAGTCATTTGCAAGAGTATTAATTGTTTCTGCCTATGGGCGCGAGCATTGGCTGGCGGTTCAATTGGTGCGTCTTGGTTTCGATGTTCAATTGATTGAAGTTACACATAAACTTGGTAAGTGGACGCCATCACATTACGAAGGCCCATTTGGAATATTTATTTCACCTGTTTGGACAGCTTCTTATATTGACAGACTTTTTCAAGAGAGAATTACCCATGAAGCACCTAATGGATTTTCAATTTGGCTCAAAGATGGCCCAATAGAGTTACGTTCTCCAGTTACCACATATAGACTCGAACAATTAAATCAAAAAGAAAAAATTTTAAAGTACGTGCATAATCATGATGGTTATTCAGATTCACAAAAAAAAGATACTGCAAATCGTTTAGAAAATTTATCTTTTAATGAAAAATGGTTTGCAAAACTTGCACATTATTTAATGGCTAATAAAACTATACCAACAATTGTCGAAAATGAAAATTATCTTAATCGCGAATTGATTTGTCCACTTTTGGATGCATTTTTTTTAAGAAGGCCACAAGAGAGTGCTCTTGAATCGTCCTTACAATGGTGTGAATCTCAAGGTGTTGTTGTTGTTAGAAATGGTGAAGTTCCAGATCTCGCTATTCATGGTAGTGAAGTTGAAGGATTTGAAGTGCAATCTGCAAAATCTGGTTTTGTAAGAGCACATCAATTTATTTGGGGATTATCATCCTTAGAAACTCAATATGCTTTTCCTAAAGTATTTCATAAAATATTTAAAGATACTGCTGTTCCGGATTATAGTTGGCAGAAGTTTAAAGTAAAGTTGGCTGATACTCCAGAACAAAAAGTTTTGCCAATTTCTTTTTTGATGATTGAAAATTTAGAATTTCCTTGGGTTCATGAGAATTTTGCAATTGTAAATAAAAATTTAACAGATCAAAATAGTGACGAATTTGATGTCTGGATATTGATACCTTTTAGCCAGAGATTTCAAACAAAATATTTAGAAAATACGATTCAAAAATTTTTAAATCAATTGTTTGAAAGGGCCCCACGTTTAAAACCAAAATTAATTTCCTTGCCAATTGAGGCAGCTAGCACATCTCAAGATTTGGGAGGAATTCCATTTCCTGTTTACGATGAAAATGTGTTGAGTAAAACTTTAACTAAAAATTTTTCTAACCTTCATTTTGATAATCCTGAAACTTGGCCACTGTTATCATGGCATGGTTCTTACTTTGGACAATCGCAAATTATAGATCATATTTCAAAATGGTGGTCTAATCTTACTCCACTTAGAAAAGAAAAGGAACTCGAACTATGATTGATCGTTATACAAGACCAGAAATGGGAGCTATTTGGAGCCAACACAATAGATTTAAATATCTTCTTGAAGTTGAAATCGCAGTTGCTGAAGTGCAAGCTCATCTGGGGATTATTCCTAAAAAAGCCGCTCAGGATATTAAAAAGAAATCTTCTTTTAATGTTGAAAGAATTTTAGAAATTGAAGCACAAACAAGACATGATGTCATTGCTTTTGTAAGTAATGTTGCTGAAAATGTTGGTGAATCTGGACGATATATTCACTTTGGAATGACCAGTTCTGATGTTCTAGATACAGCATTAAGTTTACAAGTTAAAAGCGCGGGTGAAGTTTTAATTAAAGGTCTCAATTTACTTGAAAGTACTTTTAAAAAAATAATTGTTAAGGAAAAAGATACATTATGTGCTGGGCGCACTCATGGTATGTTTGCAGAGCCAACCACTTTTGGTTTAAAAATGTCAGGTTTTCTTGCTGAGTTGCAAAGAAATAAAATTAGAATCTCAAGAGCACTTGAGCAGATGAAAATATGTAAAATGAGTGGTGCAGTAGGAACGTATTCGAGTCAGCCACCAGAAGTTGAATCACTGGTTGCAAAAAAATTAGGATTAACACCAGAAACAGTTGCAACTCAAGTAGTGCCAAGAGACCGTCATGCAGAATTAATGATGGCAATTGCAATGTTGGGAGCAGGACTTGAACGAATCTCTGTTGAGTTACGACACTTGCAAAGAAGTGAAGTTGGAGAAGTTGTAGAAGGATTTAAGCCAGGACAAAAGGGGTCTTCAGCAATGCCCCATAAAAAAAACCCGATCTCAGCAGAAAATATAACCGGTCTTGCGAGATTATTACGAGGTTATAGTTTTGCAGCACTAGAAAATGTAGCTCTATGGCATGAAAGAGATATAAGTCATTCGTCTGTTGAGCGAGTTGCATTTCCAGATGCTTTTATAGTAGCTGATTATGCTGTACATCGAATGAATGATTTATTAGCTGGGTTATCGGTATCAATTACTCATATGAATAAAAATATTGAATTATCACAAGGACAGTTATTTAGTTCACATGTTTTATTAGCCCTTGTCGATAAAGGTTTACTGCGAGAAGACGCATACAAAATAGTTCAAAGAATTAGTCACTCACTTAAGGAAGGCGATACATTAAAAATTGCGCTCACGAAAGATAAAGAAACTAAAGATTTGTTATCAAAGAAAGTGATTGATGAGATTTTTTCTGGCAAGAGACATACGAAACATGTCGATAAAATTATTAAGAGGGTATTAAACTAAAAATTAAAATAAGGATTAACTATGAATTTACTTTATGAAGGAAAAGCAAAAAAAATTTTTGAAACTGAAAATCCTCAAGTTGTTTTAATGGAGTTCAAAGATAGTCTTACAGCTTTTAATGCGCAAAAAAAAGGGTCCTTTACTGGTAAAGGAAAACTTAATCGTGACATTGCTAGTTTGATTTTTTTTCGCCTCAAAGAGGCAGGTGTTGAATCTCATTTTATTGAAAATGTAGGTTCCAACAGTATGAAAACTAAAAAAGTTGAAATTATTCCTCTTGAAGTTGTGGTTCGAAATATTTTAGCAGGATCTACAGCAAAAAAAATGGGTCGAGATGAAGGTGAAGTTTTACCTTTTCCGCTAGTAGAATTTTATTTTAAAAAAGATGAGCTCAACGATCCATTCATTAGCGATGATCAAGCAATTGCTTTTGAAATTGCAGATCGTAAAACCCTCGAAGAACTAAAAGTCAAAGCATTAAAAATTAATGAAGTTCTCAAAAAAATGTTTGAATTAATGAACATAAAGTTAGTTGATTTTAAAGTGGAATTTGGTCGAACAACTAAAGGAGATATTTTGTTAGCAGATGAAATCACTCCTGATTGTTGTAGATTGTGGGATATTAATACTGGTGAGAAAATGGATAAAGATAGATTTAGAAGAGATTTAGGTGATATTGATAAATTTTATCATGAAGTTTTAAATCGATTACAAAAACTGCAAATGATTAAGTCTGATCAGCTACGCTGATTATATCAGACATAATCATTAGCAGTTTTTCCTTGTTTGTTTGGGGCGATTTTCAATCACCCCGTTATAAGCTGCAAATGATTAAGTCTGATCAGCTGCGCTGATTATATCAGACATAATCATTAGCCGTTTTTTCTTGTTTGTTGGGGGTGATTTTCATCACCCTGTTATAAGCTGCAAATGACTAAGTCTGATCAGCTACGCTGATTATAGGAGACAAAATCATGAGCCGTTTTTTCTTATTTGAAGTAGTAAAAAGAGTAATTAAAATTAAAGGAGCTTTGATATGTTTAAGGTTGGAGTAAAAGTAATGCCAAGAGAAGTGATTCTTGATACTCAAGGGCGAGCAGTTGAACAAATTTTAAAACAAAAAAAAATGCATGTTGGAAGTTGCCGTGTTGGACGTTTTGTTGAATTAGATATTCAGGCAGAGACCTCTGAATCAGCTCTTCGCGAGGCAAAGATAATTGCAGATAATGTTTTATTCAATCCACTTATCGAAACTTATGAGTTAAGCATTATCAAATAATTTTTTTGACCACAACGAGTATAAAATTAAATTACGGAGCAATTAATGAGAAAAAAAATTGGGGTGGTTCGGTTTCCAGGAACCAATTGTGATAGAGATGTTTTTGAAGCCATTCAAATGGTTGGTTTAACTCCAGAGTGGCTTTGGCATTTGGATCACTTTGAAGAATCAAAGTATGGAGCATTAATCTTACCTGGTGGATTTAGTTTTGGAGATTATCTTAGAGCGGGTGCACTTGCCGCAAGATCTCCAGTGATGGATTCAGTACGTAGTGCTGCAAATAAAAATGTACCAGTACTTGGTATTTGCAACGGGTTTCAAATTTTATGTGAAACGCACTTGTTGCCTGGTGCCTTGGTAAAAAATGAATCCCTGAAATTTAATGATAATTGGGTTAAATTGATTATTCAAAATCCCAACGTCGCATTTGGTGGAGATGTTTATCATAAGAATGATGAAATTAATCTTCCTATTGCGCATGGCGAAGGGCGCTTCTACGCTTCTAAAGATGAAATAAAAAAATTATGGGATAACAATCAAGTTTGGTTAACATATAAAAATAATCCAAATGGTTCATTAGATTCAATTGCAGGTATAATGAATAAAAATAAAAATGTTGTTGGCTTAATGCCTCATCCAGAAAGAGCTCTAGCGCCATGGATGGGTTCTGAACAAGGTCGATTAATCTTTAAATCGCTGGAGGCATTTATATGAAATCTATTATTGAAAAAAAATGCAAACATTACAGACTTTCTTTAGCAGAGTATGATTACGCTTGCCAACTAGTTGGAAGACCACTGAAAGACATAGAGTGGCCATTATTTTCTGCACTTTGGAGTGAACATTGTAGTTATAAAAGTTCTAAAATCCATTTAAAGAAATTTTATAATAAAAATTCACGAGTTTTAGAAGCGGAAGGTGAAAATGCAGGTGTTGTTGATTTAGGTCTTGGAGAAAGAATAGCTTTTAAAATGGAAAGTCACAATCACCCAAGCTTTATTGAACCCTATCAAGGTGCTGCGACAGGTGTAGGTGGAATTTTAAGAGATATTTTTACAATGGGTGCTCGACCAATTGCTCTTGCTGATTATCTTTGTTTTGGTGAGACCAATGCTCCTCGAATGGAAACTTTAGTTAATGGAGTTGTTCGTGGCATTGGTGGATATGGAAACTGTGTTGGTGTGCCGACAGTTACTGGACAAACTCATTTTCATTCTAAATACAATCAAAATATTTTAGTCAATGCAATGGCAGTTGGTTTATTTGGTCCTAATGATAAAATTGCCCTATCAAAAGCTCAAGGTGTTGGAAATTTAGTAGTCTATGTTGGTGCTAAAACCGGAAAAGATGGAGTTCATGGAGCAAGTATGGCTTCGGAATCTTTTGACGAAGATTCTGAAAAAAAGAAACCAAACGTCCAAATTGGTGACCCCTATTTTGAAAAATTATTGATTGAGTCATGTCTTGAAGTTATTCAACTAAATTTAGTTGAATCGATACAAGATATGGGAGCTGCAGGTTTAACATCATCAAGTTTTGAAATGGCTTCTAAAGGTCAAATTGGAATGGAATTGCATTTAGATCGTGTACCTCTCAGGGATTTATCAATCACTCCTGAAGAAATTTTATTATCAGAATCTCAAGAGCGAATGCTGATGATTGTACGTCCCGAAAATTTATCTCCAATTCAAGATGTCTTTTCACATTGGGGATTGGATGCGGTACCTGTAGGACATTTAATAAGCGATAAATTGGTTAAAATTTATTGGCATGGAGAAACTCTAACAGAAATTGATCCGGATTTATTAGTTGAGAATGCTCCACGCTATGAAAGAGCTTATACAGAATGGACTTCAAAAAATAAAGTCGAGTCATTTTCTACTAAAAAAGAAAACACTAAAGATTTAAGCAAACTTGCTAGAGCTGCAACAAGTGATCAAATGTCACGATCTTTTATTTATCGACAATATGATCAAAGAGTAGGTTTGAATACTGTAAAAGATTGTGAAAATCCTGTTGCATTAATGAGATTAAAATATTCTGGAAGGGGCCTTGGAATAGCAGTTGGTTGTCGTCCAGAACTAATGAGAATGGATGCTCAGCTTGGAGCCTATGATAGTGTAGCCTATCCAGCTCTTCAATTAGCATGTGAAGGGGTAACAACAATTGCTGTAACAGATTGTTTGAATTTTGCAAATCCTGAAAAATCTGAAATTATGTCTGAGTTTGTAGCTTCTGTTGAAGCCATTAGTAAAATGTGTAAAGAATTAGATGCACCTGTTGTGAGTGGTAATGTTAGTTTTTATAATGAGACAATGGGACAGGGAATTACTTCAACACCAGCAACAGGATTAATTGGTTTAAGAGAGCATGTTGATAATGTGAAAAAAAGTTATTTCTCTTCAATTAATAAAAATGTTTTTGCTATAAATTTAAATATGGTTTTTGTTGAAAACCTTTTGGAGGATCATGCTCACTGGAAGGGACAATTTCAACCAGATCTTATGAATTCATTTATTCGTTTAATAAAAGAATTGGCACTTAGTAAAAATATTGAGTCCATCAGAGCCGTAGGGAGTGCAGGACTTACAGCTACACTTGTAAAAATGGTGAACGAAGAGATTGATTTAGCATTAAATAATAATTTTGATTCATTAATTAATTCTGAGCAAACCTTATATCAAGTTATTGTTGCTGGAGATTTAACTCAAGAATTACTTGAATCACACTTTAACGTTTTAAAAAATATTAAAATTGTTAATTTAGGAATTACGACTTCGGTATCGAATGCGACATCAGCGCATTTGTTAGATTTAAAAAAGAAAAATCAAATATCATGGGGAGTTCACTTTGAAAACTTGGCGTGAAGAATGTGCGGTTGTCGGAGTTTGGAATCAAAATGAAGCAGCTAGGCTGGCTTATCTTGGGTTGTTTGCTATGCAACATCGAGGACAAGAATCTGCCGGGGTTGTTTCACTTTATGAAAATGAACATATACATCATAAAGGATTAGGTTTGGTCGAAGATGTTTTTTCTGAAGGTGATCTTGTTCGCTTAAAAGGAAAAGCAGCAATTGGTCATGCGCGCTACTCTACAACAGGTCAAAATCTTCTCACTAATGCTCAGCCATTAACTGCGCAACTTTACAATGGCCCAGTTGCAATTGCTCATAATGGAAATATTGTTAATGCTGATGAACTAAGAACTAAATTAAAAATTGAAGGAAGTATTTTTCAAGGAACAAATGATACAGAAATTTTACTTCATTTACTTGCGAAAAATCCAAGTAGTGATTTAATTGAAGCTTTAAAAGAAAGTGTAAATCAACTTGATGGTGCTTTTAGTTTTGTAGTAATGAGCCATAATAAATTGGTTGCGATTCGTGACTCCTATGGTTTTCGACCTCTGGTATTGGGTAAAAAACTAAATGAAGAAAAAACTTATACTTATGTTCTTGCATCAGAAACTTGTGCCCTCGATTTATTAGGAGCACAGTATGTACGTGAAATTGAACCAGGTGAAATTTTTTGGTTAGATGATACTGGTGAACATTCAATTTACTTTGCTTCAACAAGATCAAGGCAAGCAAGATGTATATTCGAACATGTTTATTTTGCAAGACCAGACTCTGTAGTTTTTGGTCAGAGTGTTTATGAGTCACGTAAAAACTTTGGAAAAGTTTTAGCATTAGAAAATCAAGTTGAAGCTGATATTGTAGTCCCTGTTCCTGATAGTGGTGTTCCTGCAGCTATAGGCTATAGTTCACAAAGTGGAATTCCTTTCGAGCTTGGAATTATTAGAAACCATTATGTGGGAAGAACTTTTATTCAACCTCATCAATCAATTCGAAGTTTTGGAGTTAAAATAAAATTAAATCCACAATCCGCAATTTTAACTGGAAAGAGAGTTATTGTTATTGATGACTCATTAGTTCGAGGAACAACATCAAAAAAAATTATTGGATTAGTAAGAGCTGCAGGAGCCAAAGAAGTTCATATGAGAATTGCAGCACCACCAACAATTGGACCTTGTTTTTATGGTGTTGATACACCAATAAAATCACAATTAATTGCTTCACACCAAAGCATAGAAGAAATTAAAAAATTTATTGATGCCGATTCTCTTGCTTATCTTTCAATGGAAGGTTTAATGTACGCGATGAAGGCAACTAAGAAAAACTTTTGCGCAGCATGTTTCGATGGAGACTATCCAACCCCACTTTACAATCATAAACTCAATTAAAAAAATTAAAGATAATTTATGTCTTTGGTTGGCATTTGTCTTGCTTAGAAGTCTTTCGTTGGGAAATAAAATTAAAATAGGGGGCACAATGATACCAAAAAAACCAAGATTTTTTTTATCTCTGGGATTGTCATTCTTAATGGCGATAGGTGCAAATGCACAACCAGCAGAAAAAACTTACGAAGAGTTTAATCGAAATACTGGAAATGATACTCAGCTTGAGTATCAATTTGAATTAACTAAAAATGTATATAAACAAGAACCATATGAAGCTGAATATTCTGTTTCAATACCTTATGAGGCGCAAGAAACATATTATGTAAACGTGCCTTACCAAGTTGAAGAGCCTTACACGGATTATGAAAGATATACTGACTCCCAATGGACGTGTCATAATGTAAGAAGATATAGAAGAGAGTGTCATAAAGAATCTTATTGTGGAGCGCCATTAAGTACAAATTTTGAAATTATGACACCACCTCCAAGTGGAGGTCATCGACCACCTCCTATTCATCCACCAAGTAGTGGTGGCGGCGGCCATAGACCTCCTCCCGGCGGCGGCGGCCATCATCCACCTCCACCACCTCATCGTCCACCAGGCGGGGGTGGCGGGAACCATCATCCACCACCACCACCCCATCGACCACCATCTTGTGTAACGCGAGATGTTTGTAGAGATGTGCCTTATAACGATCAACAATGTGGTTATGAGTCAGTAGTTCGACAAAGACCAGTTACACGATACAGAACAGTTACTCGATATAGACAAGAAGAACGTACAAGAACTGTTACAAGATATAGAAATGAAGTTCGTTGTTGTGTTACGAAATATAAAGATGTTTTCGATCATCAATATGGGTTTGATGTTACAGTTCAATTACCGAGAGTATTTTTATTTGGTGCTGAAACTGAAAAATTCAGAATCGCACTTCAGGGTACAGAAGAATCTCCTCAATTTGCTGTAATTCAAGATAATGACGAAATTATTTATGGTTATAAAATTTCTAAACAAGAAATTTCAGGAAGAAAAGTAACAATTGAATTAGATGTTGATCCTAGATTTGATTTGAGCAATGCAGGGCCAAATTCAATATCAAATTTTTCAATTGTAACAAGTTCTGGAAGGTCATATTTAAATTTTTATGATGAAGTAAAAGTTCCTCATTTAAATACAAAATATATTTATGAAATTAAAGATAGAAATAATAATACACTCGTAAAAGCTGAAACATGGAACAGAGGATTTAAAGCAGTGGAGATTTTGATGCCACAACAGATTCCTGTAAATGAACAAGTTACAATATTTCTACACGTTCACCGAGAAGGTGCAATGGTTAAAAATTATGATTTAGATTTTGATGTGAATTCAAATTTAAAAGTTAAATAAGTTTAACTTCGCTTATATTATAAAAAAGTTTAAAATAGGGGTGATTAAAAATCACTTCTATTTTTTAATGAGATATAGTTATTCTGCGGTTAGCCTTGATAGTTAAAGGCATCTTTGTTTTTCTTATTAAATATGAAAAAACATAAATTGATATTCCGCTTATCCACTTTTGCTTTTATAGCTTTTGTTTCTTTTAACGGTTTTGCTCAAGTAATAAATAAAGTTGTTTTTAAAAATCCAAATCAAAATTACAAAGTAAAAGGTGAAGACTATTTAGCTTATTTTGTAAACTTTCATAAAGAAAAAAATTTGGATATTAGTATTAAAAAAATATCACCACAGTTTAATTTAACAAAAATAAATGCAAAAAATTTTATAGGTGATGAAAATTCTCCATTAGGTGTTTTAAATGGTTCAGTTTCAGTTGATTGTTTAAATTCACAACTTGATAAAAATACCAGAAACTTAAATATTAAAACTAGCGTTTTTGCAGAAACATCCAAACAATATTTTGATCAATGCAATGATGAGTTAACTAATATTCATAATACAGGTTTGGCAGGATTAATTGAATATACTCAAATTAATTATCAATTTCCGATTTTAAAACAAGTTCAGGAAATAGAGTTTCAATTTGAAGATGGTGAAAAACTTCGCGGTTATATTGCAACTCAGGATAATAAAACTCGCCCTTGGGTTATTATAAAATGTGGAATTTTTTGTACTGTTGGTGCAGAAAATGGTGATTCCATTTCAACTTATTTAATGAACTTATTTGACCAAGGTCCTTTTAATATAATTTATTTAGCTAATAGAACTGGAGTTACACATATTAAAGATAATAATAGCTTAACTATGGGTGGTTATTTAGAATCCCATGATTTGTTAGAAGTCGCAAGATGGTTAAGATTAAAATCTATATTTAAAAATAAAGTTACAGAAGTACATGCGCTTGGAGTTAGCTTAGGTTCATCTGCTGCTCTTTATGCATCAGCCTTTGATGAAGTTTATCAAAAAACAGCTGAAGCTCCAGAATATTTTTTTAACTCAGTAGCGGCGGTTTGTCCGGTGATAGATTTAGCTTCAACTATCAAGTTATTAACAGATTCAAATTCTATAATTGCCCAATCATTCAGTTATTATACTTCAAAAAAAATTCTTGAAGTTAAGCCATTTCTAGATTCAAGTGTTGGTGGTGATATATTTAATTTTTACGGAGAGCCTTCAATTGAAAACTTATATTCAATTTTAGGAGAATTATCTTCTGGTTATGGAAAATTATGGGGTAATAATCTATATTATAAACGTGATTTGCCAAAAATTGAAAATACTGATCAATTTTGGGAGTTAAATAACTTTGCAAAATCTAATCTTAAAACTAAAATTCCTACTTTAATTATTTCAAGTGACGACGATATGATTGTTGAGTCAAAAAATAACGTTAAGCAATTAGAGAAAAAAATTAATGAAATTCATAACCCTAATATAGGTATTTTAAATTTAGCAAAAGGTACACACTGCGCACTTGCCACAGCATATGGATTTTCAACTGTCTCAACATTGTTTCGGAACTTTTACTTAAATAATAGTCCAATTTTTTCGAAAAATATAAAGGCCAAAAAAGTAAAATATAATTTTGATTTTTTAAGAAATCATTTAAAATCTGGTTATCATCTAAGACAAATTTGGACTTCAAAACTTAATTTTAAATCAGTTACCCTAACTTTTGAGATTTTTGATCCAGAGTCTAATTATGAATGTCAATTTGGTGATTTAAATTCAGAGCCAACTACTTTTTGCACTAAAACTATCGAAAAAGAAATTCCTTTTGATTTAATTGGATTAAATTTAGAAGATATACCGAAAACAGAAATCGAAGCGCAAAGATTAACTCGACAATTGAATTATAAAATTAAGATTGTAAATAATGGTAAAATTATTGAGCAAACTCAACTTCTTCCAAATGAAATAGAGATTCAAGAATTGTGAAAAAAAATATTCAATACTTAAAAAAATACTTTGATGCTCTTATCTTTGATTTTGATGGCACTTTAATGAATACAATGCCAGCTCATAATCAAGCATGGATTGAAACCCTATTAAAATATAAAGTTGAAATATCTGAGAAAGAACTTCAATCATTAGCAGGTATTCCTAACTTGAAGACAGCTGAATTATTATGTACCAAATATAATATAAATTTAGATCCAGAAAGTATTTCAAATCTTAAATCAATTCGTGCTGAAGAATTATTAATTCACGCTGAACCTTACTATGAGGTTGAAGAAGTAGTACGATCTTCAGTTTCTCATTTTAAGTTAGCTATTGTATCTGGAAGTCAAAAACATTTAATATCACCCTTGCTGCAAAAATACAATTTGGAGAATTTATTTGAAGTTGTTATAACTTGCGAAGACACAATTCGAGGTAAACCTCATCCTGACCCCTTTTTATTGGGCGCTAAGAAGTTAAGTGTAGATCCAGAAAAATGTTTGGTATTTGAAGATGGACAATTAGGGATAGAAGCTGCACTGAAAGCAAAAATGAAAACTCTGTTTGTAAAAGATGGCCATATTTTATGGAATTAATTTCATCTAACTTGCTTTGTCAAAAAAAAACTGGAATTTGCATTCCACCTTCGCTCACATTTACTTTGTAGGATTTATTTGTTGCCCTTGTAATAAAACCACCAACTTCAAAGTGATTAAACTTACCATTACTCCAATCATATTGAACAAAAACGCCTAAATCCGAAATCACTTTGTGTTTTTTAGACAGAGTGCCTTCAACATTCAGAACATTAAGTTTTGTTCGCTCTTGAGCTACGTAATGAGATTCTTCATTTTTTTTAATATTTTTGAGTTGATTAAGAAGCCTATCATCAAAATAAACTTTTTCGCCACCTAAACCATCTACATGTTTTAAAACAAAATTTCTGTGATCTGTTTTTACATTATTTTTAATATTGGAAAGTAAATCAGAATGCAAAATAGCTGAATTTAAATTTGAGTCATTACCAAGTAATTTTTTTCGTAAATTTTTATCGCTAAGAAGTACCAAGATGGATTTAGAAGCCACAAGTCCAGTTAAAAATGGTGAGTATTGGGGTGTTTCGCTTCTTACTATATTTTGATACATTTGAGGTGCTCGTAAATAATCATTAAGTTCAAAACTATAACCCATTTGTAAAAAATCAGGTTTAAACTCTTCTTTTTTACCAATAATAATTTTATTTTTTTTAAATTTAATTGGTAATCGTTGCAGTAATGGGTAATCATGACTTGAAAACTCAAACCCTAAAACCTGAGGAGAAATCAGTTTTAAATCTATTCCTTTGAGTGATGATTCTTTAAGTAAAACTTGCTCTTCCCAATCGTAAGCATCGTATTGAAAACGTGCAAATTTTTTTCCTAACCGAAGAAAATTTTTTATCTCTGCGCGAGTTGCATCTAATACATATTTGTTTTTAGCAAGCTCAGGTAAAAGAGATAGCATTGTTTGTTGAATAAATGTAACTCGGGTTAATCCACCAAAACCAATTTCATTTATTTCTAGTAATTTAGGTGAGTTTCCTTTTATGGGTTCGCCAACTATTGCCATATCAAAACGGAAACTTCCAGTTATTCTATTTTTCCTATATTTTAATACTTGCAGTTCATCAATTAGAAAATCCCGAATAGGACCATTCGGAATAATTGCTTTAACTTCATTAGCAGGTAAACTGAGTAGTTTTAATACAAAGTTAGTAATATTATAAGCAGTTTTTTCAATTTCTTTGAAATAGCTATATGGTAATAATCGAGGTAAGACACCACAATCTTCTTCAGTGATTCCGATAAGACCTGAGTCAACAAATCGATTCCAAAGTTCAATTTTTTGTTCTTTGATTTGTGTGTCACTTAAGCGAAATGACGGAACAAAATTATTTTCAAGAGTCTGTTGTTGAAAATTTTTAGGCATAAAATATGATCCTTCAAGAAAATGTGATCGTAAATTAATTGGCATATTTACCTTTCAAATTAAATTTGAAAAAAAACTCACATTTTCTTGTCGGAATATTAATAATAAAATTACTATTACATTGGTCTAGTTTATCATTTATATTTCATTAATTTGAACATAAAGATTTTGGTGGGAGTGGTAATTAATCTTAATCAAGATATTCAAGATCCTTATGAAAGGTTTCTTCTAAAAAATATAAACTTATATAAGAAAGGCTAAAAACAATTAAGCCAACAAAAATCATACTCTGTTGAATCCCATATGTGGGTTTTAAATATTTAAAAAATAAAGTCATAGGTATTACTGAGCCACGAACAAAATTGGGCACACTAGTCGCCACAGTTGCTCGTAAATTTGTTCCAAATTGTTCGGCTGCAACTGTTACAAAGATCGCCCAAAATCCAGCCCCTAAGCCAATGCAAAAGCAAATAAAATAGTAAAATTGCGAGTTACGATTTGGACTCATTGTAAACAAAATTATTAAAAATAAAACTGTTGCTGTAATAAAAAGTAAAATACTTTTTATACGACTATTTAATTTTTGACTTATTAGACCACTTAAGAAATCACCAAACCCTAAACCTAGATAGCTAATACCAATGGATTTTGCAGAAGTAATTTCACCTATAACTCCTATTTCATTGGCCAGTTCAGGAGAAAAGGCCATTACTAAACCTGCAATAAACCAAATAGGAACTCCTATCATAACCGTGTTATAAAATCTGAAAAATCTTTTTTTACTTTTAAATAAACTTAAAAAATCACCCCATTGAACATTTTGATGATTTTCAAACTGTTTTTTTTGACCTTTAAAAAGATGGGATTCACTCACTTGAATTCTTAAAAATAAGAGCAAGAGGCCGAGCACCCCACCAATGATATAACAAGTAGTCCAATTAAATTTTTCTACAATAATAGCTCCAAATGTGGCACCGAAAACACCAATGGTGGCAACAAGAGTTGTTCCCATTCCTCGCTTTTCTTTGGGAAGCAATTCAGATACTAATGTGATACCAGCTCCAAGTTCACCAGCCAAGCCAATGCCAGAGATGAATCGCAGAATAGCATACCATGAAACATCTGTAACAAAAGCATTTAAAATATTTGCGGTCGAATATAATAAAATTGATGAGAACAAAACATTTAGACGACCTTTTTTATCTCCTAGTATGCCCCAGAAAATTCCGCCTATCAGCATTCCTGCCATTTGAAAATTTAGTAATAAGATTCCAGTTTCAACAATTTTGTCTTTTGGAACACCGATTGCCTCTAAGCTCTGTACCCTTAGCATATTAAAAAGTGTAAGATCAAAAATATCTACAAAATATCCAAGAGCTACAACTAATACAGCAGGAGTTAATAAAGTTGATAATGCTGAAGTCATTTATTCCTCAATTCAAAAATAACTGCTCATGATTAAATCTGATCGCTTCGCGAGTATACGAGACAAAATCCTTCGCCGTTATTTTCCTGTTTAATTGGGGTGATTTTTGAATCACCCTGTATTATGAAAACCTAAACTTACGTTTGTATTTTCATAATAATATTAATTATTTTAATCAATCAAATTAAGACTTCATATGCATTAATTTAAATTATGGAGAACCAGCAATTTCAACTATATTACCAGCAGGATCTTTAAATTGCACTCCTGCAAATCCAGAATCAAGATCTCCGTATTCATGGAAAATTTCAATATTATTTTCTTAATTTATTCAATTAAAGTTTCTGCGTATTCTGGAAGTATTGCGGGTAATCCTGCAGATTTTGATCCACTTGCTAAACCACAAGTTTGGTTTTTAGGAAATAAAGAAATTCAATGGTGTGTTGAATTTGGTGAAGAAGATCATTTATATACTTCAAAAGATGTTGCATTGAAATTGATTAATCTAAATTTTCAAACGTGGAGTGATTATTTAAAAATTAAAATATTACGTGAGGAGTGGTATAAAGATGTTCCCTTTATAAATTTAAAAAATAAGTACAATGCTACTTGCAACGGTAATGAGGATCTTACTTTTTATATAGGTAAAACAGATGAAAAAATTCAACCCTACTTATCACGATTCGTCGAGCCCCATGGATTATCAAGATTACTAAAGTATGATTCAAATATTGGGTGGGGAAAAGGTTTTATATGGATAAGGCCAATTGATCTAAACGAAATTTTAAAAAGTCCAATTTTTTATCCCCTTGAACAACAATTTGCGGCTTTGTTGAATCATGAATTTGGACATATGCTTGGAATTGGTCACATAAGCGAAACAATTATGAGAGAGAATTTAGCAGAGGTATTAAATTCTGGACATGTTAATCTATTGAAAGATGATAAGTTTCACATGACAATTGACCAAACTAAAGAACTTTTCTTTTCGTCCTCCCGAGGTGTAGGTGCATTGGCTGAAATAATTTTTAATTTAAATGAGAATGAGAAATTATTTTTTAAAACTCTATTTGGATTTGATTTTAATTTTGAAAGCTTTCATATGGGATTTATGCAAAGTGAAAATGAAACTTCTCACATGGGTATACTCTATGTGGCCTATGCTGATACAAGTGGCGAATTATTGCCTCTCCCTAAAGTGCATGTGGTTAAAAATGATCAAGGACAGTTCATTTATGCTCAACGCCATAAACTTAAAGGAAAGAAATTTTTAGTTAAATTATTTAAAGATACCATGGTTCAATTTTCCACAAGTGATAATCCTATTTTTCGAGTTGTTTATAAATATAAAGAATACAAATTAAATGTCCCAGGTTACCTCATAGAAGGTGAGTTAATAATTGATGAAAATGTGAAGTTACCAATAAAGTACATTAGAAATAAAGGTGCAGATGAATATGTCAATTTAACGGCACAACTCAATGGTAAACAAGTTCCAATTTTTAAGGGATTACTTTCATCTCAACCCTACTGGTAGTGGCAATACCTTGGGATTTCAAAATTATTATTAGATAAATTAATTAAATTTTGAATTATAGGTTGAGCTAGAAATAATTTATTGATTCTTCGATGTGCATGTGGATGGGAAGAAGTGAAGACTTCTTTTCTTTCAGCTTCTAATTGATCAAAATAAGGTTTTGTTTTTTTATTGCAATCTTTATCCAAAAGCATTTGCTGTTTCATTTGTAATTCTATTTGAGTGTCAATATCGTCACAATCAGCAACTGGAAAGTTCATTATTGCTTCTTCTGCAATTATTTTTTTACTTTCAATTGATAAATTATTTAGTTCACTAATATATATTGCAAGAGCTTCAAAACTGATCCAGTCTGCAAATACCTCTTGAAATTCGCCATCAATATTTCCATTGGCACAAATACCTTGTGTTATAGATTGAGTGGCTCCAATTGAATCAGGTGATTCAAGGCAAACCATTAGTTTTTGAAAAGGGCTTACTAAAAAATTAATTGCTGGCTCAAAAATGGTGATATTTTCTTCATCAATAAAAAAATCACTTTTTGCCCATTCTGATGGGATAGTAGTAAATGAATTGTTGAGTTCGTTTAGTTCTATTACATTATTTTTGTTAAAAAAAGGGTTTTCATTTTTAATAAAAGATAAATTAAATTGTAAAATACATGGATCAAAAGAATGTCCAATTTCATGGGAGATTATAGTAATAAGTGTGCTATCCGGAAAATCTAAAATCTCAGAACAAACATAAATAGTATGAGAAAGTGGATTGTAAGCAGCATTAAACATTCCGCACTTTTTGATGGGTTCAAGTCGAATTGAATTTATTCTTGAAATTATCGAATTTAAATTGAATAAGCCTAGTGAATTGTTATTAGAAATTAGATTTTGAATAAGAGTTAAGACTAATTCTTTACTTTTATTGAACATAGCAATCGCTCTAGCTTGGCGATTTTGTTGATCATTGATAATAGTATTTCTAAAATTGAATGTAAATTTTCTTAATTCATCGGTAGCAAGACCTTGCTGAATTTGTTCTTCTTCGTTAAAGCAACCCAAATATCTTTGGTATATTTCATATAATCTAATATTTGGTATATACTGATTTGAATTTTCTTTTTTATAAGCAATCACATCAAAATTTTCATCTATATTTTCTTTTATCTTATAACAAAGATTTTTAGAATAATTTTTTTCGTGGCTATTTTTTAAGTTTATATCTAAAAAATTTAAATTTCCGTATAATTTTAAACCTATAAAAAAGTTACAAAGCATTACAAATTTTAAAAATCCATTTTTATATTTTACCATAACGTATATTATCCTTATGGAATAATAATGATCTATTTTTAAAATATATTTTGTATTATCTTTATTATTTATGACAAATAATTGATTAGAATTACTTATAGTTAAAATAACTGCTCATGATTAAGTCTGATCGCTTCGCGATTATATGCGAGACAAAATCATGCGCCCTTATTTTCTTGTTTGGGGCGAATTTTATTCACTTCAAATGATTACTGCAGAAGATAAATTTTTCTATTTAATGTATATCATTTTATTTATAACTATCTAAAATTAAATGGCTTATCAAAAATCTTGACATTTCATGAATTTTCATGAATAATGATTAGAAATGATAGGAGAGTGTTAATGAAACCTGTTAAGTTTGCTACTCAAATTGATAAGACGGTCTTGAGTGAATTAAAAGATTATGTCAATCAAGCTGATAGAAGTATTTCAAGTGTAGTGACTGAGGCAATAAGTGAATATCTAGAGCGTATAAAGATTCGCCCTGCTTTTAGAAGTGCAATGGATGCGGTTATAGAGGAAAATACTGAGTTATTAAAGAGACTGGCCAAGTGAAAATTACTTTTTACCCATCTCTAAGTGAAGTGGTGGAGTTACACAATGTCCTCATCGAAAAATTTGGTGGCAAAAAGGGTGTACGAGATCTTGGTCTACTAGAAAGTGCTTTGTGGCGTCCTCAAACGGGTTATTATAAAACGTTATCGTTAGAAGCTGCGGCTCTTTTACAAAGTCTGACTCAAAACCATCCATTTATTGATGGAAATAAAAGAGTCGCATTTACTACAACTGCAATTTTCTTAAGAATGAATGGGTATAAGTTAACCGTTACTGCTGATGAGGGGGAACGCTTTATTATAAATGATTTAATTAATGAAAAGGCAAGTATCGAGTTCATTGCAACATGGATTGAAAAGTATATCAGCAAAACTAAGAAATAATTGGCGATTATTGGTAGACCAGTACATTTAAGACTTTTAATAAATGGCGAAAATTTAAGAAATCCAGGTATTCAAAGACTTAATTAACAATGATTTTTTCCTACAGTATTGAGCTTCAATAAACTTTGATTTAATTAACAGTGTTAATATTCAAACCAATCAATATTTAAACAAGCAACCATTTCTGATTTAGAAGGGCCGACAATTTGAATTATATTTTGAATGTAACTTGGTAATAATTTTAATATTTCATCATAGGCTTCATAAGATAATGACATTGGCCCAGTAAAAAAAAGATCATTATCTTTTTTATTATCCATTTTTTGAATTGATTTAATTCGCCAATTTTGATGATGTTTGTTTACAAAAGGGGAATCTTTATCAATATGAATGCTGGCTGGTCCAGGGCTAATATTTCCTCCTTCTTCAATACATAATCCATTTTGAATTAAAAACCGAATAATTTTGTTAATTACCTCAGGATCAGTGTTAAGGTACTTTGAAAGGGCGTTGATATTTTTAATTTCAGGCAAGGCTGATAAGTTCCTGATTCCGGTATATAACCAACTTGAATAATAAATTGCTCTTTGTTCGTCATTAAGTTCTTTATTTCTCGGAACTCTATTACCTATTTTTCTTGCTTGAGCTTGGTATTTTTTTATCCGTCTTTGAAGTTTTTCTTTATACCGATGAGAACCCGCTCGCGAAAGCTCTACCATTAAATGCAAATATTCACTTTCCATTTCCGTTAAACTTAAAAAATCTGCCAGATCTGAAGTTTGATCAGAAGTAAAAATTTTTTTGCCTTTTAAAACTTGACTAATAAAGCTAGAACTTACTCTCAATGAATTAGCTATTTGGCTCTTAATACCATAAGATTTACTCTCATGTGACTCAATCCATGAGTATAAATATTTACAATAATCAGTAAATTCATAAATAGATAACATTCAAACATTTTACTATCAGTTAAATATCTTGTTAACTTTTAACTACAAAATCCTACACCGCCTTGTGTTATTTCTGTATATTACCTTTATAAAAAACGGCTCATAACAGCCTTAACAAAGGAAGATAAAATGAAAAAAATGTTAATAGTTTCCATTGCACTAGCCGCACTAACGTCCAGCATTTCCCATGCCAAAATTATTTGTAATGTGAATTCAGCAAGTAAAAATGATACCACGTTTGATAATATTTTGTATAGCGGAGAAGTTTTAGAAGGTAATTCTAAATATATTTTAATAAGTAAAGACTCAAAATCAGCTCAAGAAATTCATAATTTAAATGAGTGGATTAAAGAAACTTTAGGAAGTGAGAAAGCAATACTGCTAGATGGTTCAAATGTCGTTATTTTCAGTGATGATGGACAACCTGGTGGTCATCAAATAATTATAGCACAACTAAACCTAGTTCAGAATGTCAATCCAGACACATCAATTGAAATGTTTACAAACTTAGCGACAGCTAGTGGGCCCATAACTGATAAAATGTTATCTTTAATAATGTTTTCGAAAAATTTAAATGCATTGTGTTTCTGAGAATTTATATATTTACGGAATTTAGTGAAGCGGGAGCATGTTTTAATTGGAAAGGGTTTTTCAATAAATGAATTTAAAAAAAGTTTTTATTGCATTATTCATTGCTTTTTTTATCAATAATTTATTGTTGCTAAATTTTTCAAAGGCACAAGAAGCAAATGGTACCACTGATACAGGTGGTGGAAATGCAATTTCTGGGCAAATGTTGGATTCTAAAATTTGGTCACCAGAAGAAACTGTTCCCTTTAAAAAATATTTGAAAGGCATATATAAGAAATTTTTAAGATACAATTCAAATAATAAATCAACTTTTATCAATTTTAAAGAGTGGTATTTTCTCTCAAATTCATTACCAAAAATTGATGATAGTATTTTGGGTGTAACTTTGAACAAACGTTCCCAACAAGTTGCTATCCAAAGATTAATTAATATCCAAGTTGATTCAGATATTTATAATTCGATGTCCTCTAAAGATCAGGCTTGGGTTATTTTGCATGAAACAGTAATGATGATTTATTTAACCCAATTTTTAACTTATGAGGAATACTTAAAAAGACAGCTTCATATTTTTGTTAAAGTAGAACTCCCACCCCTTAAATCGCTAATCATGCAGTTACTCTCAGAGCAATTGTGGCAATCTTTTCCACCTAGGCCGTTAAACAATCAAGATTATGAAAATATTCGGCATATTACAAACTGGTTATTTATAAATGGATCTAAAAAATCAAAAGATGATTTTTATAATGAGGCGATTCGTTATAATTTTCCATTCTTTAAAACAAAAATTTTATTAGATATACAGGATGCTACAAAGGAAAATAAAAGTTCTATTTCACAATCAGTGACAACAACAATAGGAAATCCAAATTTTTCATCAATAGATCAATCAATTGCATTAGAAGCAACGAGACTCAATGGTAGTTTTGAAAATCAATCATGTAGGAATCCTGAAACAAACGAAACATATCCTTGTGAAATTGATTGGATAATAAAAGATGATGAATTATCCAGCGAGATAAAAGTAGTTGATTTCAAAATAAAAAAAAGTAGAGAAAACGACCCTCCTTCTTTCATTAGTTCGGGATTTTTTAATTTAAATCCTTATGCCAAGGAAAACCATGATCATGCTTTTACTATTAATGTTAATAATAAGTTAAGCACTACTGAATTTGGCTCTCCTGTGAATAATATTGCTCGATATCCTTATAAAAAAGGCGATATTATTCAAAGTATTTTTTTAAACTTTTCTGAAAAACGAGATCAATTAATTGGATTAGGTATACTTCCGTATATTTGCACAGGTATTACTGGGGAGGGCTCGGATAAAACAGCCCACTTCACACGTCTTTTAAAATCTCAAATTCAACAACCTGTAATTTGGGCAAAAGATTCTCTAAATTTATCTATTCAATTAGTAAGTTTCTCATTTTACCCAATTTCATTAACTTTGAAACAACCTTAATAGTTATAAAAATATGACAATTAAAACGCTGCAATTCGTGTTTGTAAAATTAGGATTTTTTTTGCCCCCAGCTTTAGCCAACGGTATCCTTTACAACAAATTTAGAACTAATGGCCATTTGGATTATAGTTTTTAATTTTACCGTTTTTGGATACCACACTTTACGTTACAGAAAAGTGAGTTTTAAAAAAATAGTCATCACAAATATTCACTCAGAACCCATATAACTCAATAGACTTACAGAAATTTAAAGGTGTGAAGTGACTCGAAAACAAATAATACAGGGTGATTCAAAAATCACCCTCCCCTACCAAAAAAAACAAAAATTAACTGGGTATATTTGTTGTTGTTGCTGTTTGCGATGTCGTTGATTTTTTTTCAAAAAACATCTGGAACATTAATATACAAACTCCACATACAATAGCGCTATCAGCAATATTAAATGCGGGCCACACAAATTGTAGATAATGGAAATCTAAAAAATCTATAACATAACCAAATCTCAATCGATCAATATAATTTCCTATGGCACCACCAAAAATGCTACTTAATGCAAAAATCTGCCATTTATCTTTTTCAGAAACAGTTTTTAAAATACTTAAAATGATAATTACTGCTAAAGGAGGAATTATCATAAAAAATATTTTTCGAAATGTTGGATGGCTTTCTGCCAAAAATCCAAAAGCAGCGCCAAAGTTTCTAACGTAGGTTAAATTGAATATTGGCTCCAACACAGGAACAGATTCATGAAGTTGAAAATGGGTATGAACATAAATTTTTGTAAGTTGATCAAGTGCAATTAAAACAGAAGACCAAGCTATTAAAAAAACTATTTTGAATTTCATTATTATTTAACTCCTGATTGATTTTAAGCTAAAGCACTAACTGCGTCTACACATTTTGGGCACAACATAGGGTATTTAGTATTTGCATTTGTTGCAGTATCGTAATTCCAGCAACGAACACATTTTATACCTTCAGCTTTAATAGCTTCGATTTTTTGAGGACCTGATTTTAAAGTTACATTTGAAACAATAAAAAACTCTTTTAGAGTATCAATGTATTTATTTAAAATAGAATAAGTGTTACCTTCAGCAGAAATTATCAATTGAGCTTCTAAGCTTGAGCCTATTATTTTTTGTGTGCGAATATTTTCAAGTTCCTTAGATGCAATCTCTCTAAGTTTTAATAAAACTTCATATTCGTCTGCCAAGTCGGGTTGATTCCATTGAGAATTTTCTGTTGGAAAATTTAATAAAAATACGCTTTCTTGTTTTTTATTTTTTATATACGAATAAGTTTCTTCAGCTAAAAATGATAAAACTGGAGTCATAGTTCGAATCAATGTATCTGTGATAATAAATAAAGTTGTTTGAGCAGACTTTCTTGCGATTCCATTATGTTTCCATGTGTAAAGTCTATCTTTTAAAATATCTAAATACGTTGCAGATAAAGTGGTTGTATAAAAAGTATTTAATAAATGATAAACTTTGTAGAATTCATAATTATCAAAAGCTTTTGTAATATTAATAATTAATTGATTAGTTTCATGGAGTGCCCATTTGTCTAAAGCCATTAAGTCTTCGTACTTGACCATTTCTGTTGTTGAGTCAAAGTCATTCAATGCTCCAAGTAAAAACCTCATGGTGTTTCTAATTCTGCGATAGGTTTCAGAAACTCGAGTTAATAACTCTTGGCCGCAAGTTAAATCCTGGCCATAATCTTCATAAACAGTCCATAATCTAATAATCTCTGCACCACTCTTTGCAGCAGTTTCATTTGGATCAACAGTATTGCCTTTGCTCTTACTCATTTTTTTACCCTCAGCATCAGTAACGAAGCCATGGGTAATTAATGATTTAAAAGGAGGTATACCATTTGTAACAAGCGATGAAAGTAAAGAAGTATTAAACCAACCTCTGTGTTGATCGCTTCCTTCAAGATAAATATCAGCAGGAACTCTCATTCCTTCTCTTCTTTTTTGAACAGCAGCATGACATACACCGCTGTCAAACCAAACATCTAAAATATCTTTTCCATGCTTAAAACCTTCACTTCCAAATTTACCTTTTACAATAGTAGCCATTTTTTTATCATTAATAAAAAATTCAGGTGGATGATTATGAAAAGATTCAATACCGTTTTCTTTTTCCATAACATCGGCAATATTCATCATGACATCGTAATCAAGAAGTGGTTCACCAGTTGCTTTACAATAAAAAACAGGAATAGGTACACCCCAAGTTCTTTGACGGCTTAAACACCAGTCGGGTCTATTTTCAAGCATTGCTTTTAAACGAGCTTCACCCCATTGAGGGAAAAATTGAATTTGGCGAATTGAATTCAAAGCCAATTTACGAATATTATTTTTTTCGATATCGAGTCCAATAAACCATTGTGGAGTTGCTCTAAAAATTAAAGGTACTTTACTTCTCCAGCAATGGGGGTAAGAGTGTTCAATTTCTTTAAAATGAATCAAGTGATTTGATGCTTTTAATTTTTCAACAATCATTGGGTTGGCTTTAAAAATATTAATGCCTTCCATTTCTTTAAAGTCAGCAGTGTAACATCCTTTATCATCAACTGGTGAAAGAACAGGTAGCCCATAGGTTAAACCTGTTTTGTAGTCATCCATCCCATGTCCAGGTGCCGTGTGTACGCAACCAGTACCAGCATCTAGACTTACATAATCACCTAATACAAAAATTGAATCGCGATCAATAAATGGATGTCTTGCCTTTAAATGCAGTAAATCTTTACCTTTAATTGAAGCACCAGACTTTGTTAAAACTTTTGAAGTATCTTTTTCAAAAGATTCTTTTAGGCCATCAGCAATTAGCCATTCTTCATTCTCACATTCATATAATGAATAATTGAACTCTGGGTGAAAACAAATTCCAACGTTTGCAGGAAGAGTCCAGGGAGTTGTTGTCCAGATGGCAACAAAAGTTTTTTTATCATTTTTTCCACCTAGAGCAATTAATGTTTTTTGGTCTTTGATTTCAAACTTAACATAAATAGCAGGGCTTTTATGATTATGATATTCGACTTCAGCATCTGCAAGGGCAGTTTGAAGTGCCCAATTCCAGTATACAGGTTTTTCTCCTCTATAAAGAACTTCTGCCTTAAATGCCCGAGCAAATTCACGAACTTCTTCAGCTTCATAAACTTTATCCATTGTTAAATAGCGATTCTTCCAATCAGCAAGTATTCCAAGTCGAACAAATTGAGATTGCTGATGTGTAACCCATTTTTGGGCTTCTTCACGACAAAGTGAACGTATATCAGAATTGGTTTTTGTTTTAGCTTTATCGCCAAGATCCTTCATAACTTTGTGTTCAATAGGGAGTCCATGACAGTCCCATCCCGGGATAAAAGGAGCATGATGTCCAGTCATGTTTTTATATTTAATTACAATGTCTTTAAGAGTTTTATTCAGCGCATGTCCAATATGGATACTCCCATTTGCATAAGGGGGGCCATCTGGTAAAACAAATGATTTTTTACCTTTATTTTTTTGAATCATTTTTTGATAAATTTGATTTTGTTCCCAGAAACTAATGAGTTCAGGTTCTTTTGTCGGGAGATTTCCTTTCATAGGAAACTCAGTTTGAGGTAAGCGAATTGTATTTTTATAATCTGGAATAGTAGATTCAGACACAAAAGACTCCGTGTGTTTTAAGTTTATTAAAAAAATCTAACTCATAAAATTAAAAGACACAAATATAGAAAATACTTTATCAAGATGTCCCATGGAAAAGGTGAAAAGAATGATTTAAATAAGGGGGAGATTGAAAATCGTCCTCAACAAACAAAAAAATAAATGCTCGCGATCAGTCTTAATCATGAGCAGTTAGTTAGAACTGAGATTTAATTTTATTATATCCAATAGTGATGAGTAAACGCAGAGCTTCGGCCTCTGTACTTAAATTACAGAGATTTTTTACCTCTTGAATCATGGCCCAGCTCTTCATGTCTAGTTGAGTCTTTAGTTGGTCTTCTGCAGGAGAAGTAACTAAAGCATTTGTAAAATTATTTTGAGTTGCAGGTAATGTTGAAGAAGTTTGAGGGATAATATTTGCTGAAATTGGATTTGTTGCAATTGGATTTGTTGCAACTGGATTTGTTGCAACTGGATTTGTTGCAACTGCATTAAAAGTTTGAGAGGGAGCGCTTTGTTGTTTTGCTGGTGTTTGTGATTGTTGTTTTTGTTGATTTAATTTAGCTGCTTTTTCATCTTCAAAGTCACCCATCATATTGGCTAAGTTTTTTAACTCCGATTTGAATGTCTGCATATGATTTCGATTTAGATAATCATCACCATACATTTGGGCTTTGGTGTACAATGAAATTAGCATTTCAGTAGACTTCGCAAGTTCTTGAATCTGCGGAGGTTGATTACGTAGCCAATTGTAAGCTTGAATCAATGTTTCCTTTGAATAAGCTTGAGGTGGTAGATGATTGTAAGACATAAGGAGCCTTATTAAACTAAAGTAAGAACTCACTACAACTTAAAAAATGAGTTCTAACCCTGATGCGTAACGCGTTAGATTCTAAACAATTGAGGATGATTTCCAGACTGAGTCAAAGTCTATTGAATGGAGTAATCTTTCGCGTTAATTCCATATTTTTCAATTTTTCTTAATAAAGTTTTTTTAGGTATATTTGCATGAAGTGCTGTTTGATTAATCTTTCCTTTAAATTGCTTAAGAGCTTTTATAATAAACTCTTTCTCAAAAAGTTCTTTTTGAAGATTAAAGTCTAATGGAGCACCGTCAACAGACACAGAAGATAAAACTTCAACAGGATTGTGATCATTATTATTATTATTATCATGATCAAATAATAAATTATCTTCGTTATCTAAATCTGAAAAGTCATCTGTATCATCTAAGTCATTGTGATTAAAAATTGCAGAAGATTTATTATTTGAGCTGTGATGTTCTTCATTTACATTTAGTAAACTTATACCAAGGTTATTCAAAATAGATTCGGGTAATGATCTTAAAGTTATCAAATTAGAGTTTTCCATTATAAATGCATGTTCAATTACATTTTCAAGTTCCCGAATATTACCTGGCCAATCATATTTTTTTAATGCCTGCAAGCATTCAGGAGTAATCCCACTAATTCTTTTACAGTGAGCCTGATTAAATTTTTTGATGAATAAATGAATCATGGTTTCAATATCATCTCTACGCTCTGAAAGTTGTGGTAAAAATATTGGAATCACATTTAATCTATAAAATAAATCTTCTCTAAAGGTACCAGCTTTAATCATATCTTCTAAGGGACGATTAGTGGCCGCAATAATTCTAACATTGGTTTGAATTTCACGCAATGAACCTACAGGAGAAAATGCTTTTTCTTGAAGAACACGTAAAAGTTTTACCTGCATATGTTGTGGCAGATCGCCAACTTCATCTAAAAATAAAGTTCCACCTTCAGCATACTGAAATTTTCCGATTTTTCTTTGATCAGCACCAGTAAAGGAACCTTTTTCGTGTCCAAAAAACTCTGATTCAAATAAATTTTCAGGAATCGCAGAGCAGTTTACTGCAACAAATTTTTCTTCTTTGCGAGCAGAGTTAAAGTGAATTGCTCTTGCTACTAATTCTTTTCCAGTTCCTGAAGCTCCTCGAATTAATACTGGGGTATCAACTTTTGAAAGTCTAAAAATAATATTAAAGACTTTTTGCATTTGAGCATTGTTTCCAATTATTTTTCGACCAGAATCCATCATAACAGGTGAGGAAGCAGCAATACTAGAAATTAAACGATGAGCTTCAATGGCTTTATCAAGTAATTCAATTAATAGATCTGGTTGAATTGGTTTTGATAAATAATTATAAGCTCCCTCTTTAACCGCCAGTACAGCATGATCAATCGTAGCATAGGCGGTCAACATCATTACTATAATGCCGGGTTGATATTCTTTTATTTTTCTTAAAGTTTCAATACCATTTAGACGAGGCATATCTACATCTAAAATTACAATATCATATTCAGTAGATTTTATTTTTTCGAAAGCATCTAAGCCATCAAAAGCTTCATCAACATCAAATTTGTTTGAAGTTGAATTTATGAGTATACTCTTTATCGAGATTCTAAGTCCTGCATCGTCATCAACAACAAGTACTTTTAACATAAAACCCTCTGGTTAAGTTTTTCTGCTTTTGAATTACTCAATTGTAGCAAAAAACTCAAGTTATTACTTTTTAGTTTTAAATTAAATTTTTCTTATTTGTAATTACTTAATTACAATTATTTTCTAAGAGGCTCCATCTAGAGGTAAAATCACTCGAAAAACTGTACCCGTTTGCCCTGTACTTTCTACATCTATTGTGCCTTTATGGAGTTCAATAAAATATTTTGCGAGATATAATCCAAGGCCAGAACCTTTTATTTGTGAGGACTTAGCGTTTTTACTTCTATAAAATTTCATAAAAATACTAGAGAGTTCTTCTTCAGGTATTCCTATTCCTTGATCTGCAACTTTAACCACGACACTACCTTCAAGTTCTTCACTTGATATAGTAACTTCAGAATTTTCAGGACTATACTTAACTGCATTTTCTATTAAATTAGAAAGTACCTGGCGAATTAGCTCTGGATCAATACGAATACTAAAAAGAGGTTCAAGATTTTTTTTAAATTTTATTTTCTTTTGGTAGGTTAAAAATTCATACTTTTTTAGAACTTCTTCAATTAATGCATTTATATCTTTACTTTTAATATTGAGTTTAACTCCATGACTTTCAATTCTACTAAAATTTAAGATAGAACTAATAAAATTTAATAACTCATCACTAGATTGTTGAATTGTTTTAACAGCATCTTGTTGATCATCTGTTAATACCGACTTTTTATCTCTTGAGATAACTTCTGCCATGCCTTGAATTCGCGCTAAAGGTGTTTTTAAGTCATGTGACATCATACTAATAAAATTATTTTTTAGTTCTTCAACTTGAGTTAAAAGTTTATTTTTTTCATAAAGCTCCCAACTTCTTCGATTCTCGATTATCAATCTATAAGGTATAAAAAAGTAATAGCTGATAAAAATTGTGAGCAGGGGGTGAGCCATATCAACCCAATAATTAAAGGGATAAAATAAAATAAAACTTAAAATAGTAAAAATTCCAAAATTAATACCTAAAATAAATAAACCTTTAATGGGGCTCATAGCGAGAACCACATATATAGTAATCAGTGAGATTATAAATGAAAATAAAATATTAACAAAATTTGGAATTTGAATAGGTGAAGAATTCTTTATTAACGTATCTAGCATATTTGCGTGTGCTTCTACAGCCGTCATAGCATTAATCTCTCGAGAATAGGGAGTCATAATGTAATCTTTTGGGTTTGTCCCAAGATCGACTCCTATAAAAATGATTTTATTTTTAAATCGATTTGGTTGAAATTTCTGATCATAAATTTGAGAAAAACTCCAACGCGGATAGGATTTGCTGGGGTGAAAATCAATATAGGTTTGTAAAGTATCAAAAAAGTCAAAGCTACCCTTAATACTTTGCGGTGTGATATCTTTATTAAGTGCCAATGAAGCCAATTGTAAATGCAATAAAATTTGATCTTGATAAGTTAAGATCATACGACGAGTAACCCCATCTTTAGCCAATAAAGTTGAATCTGAAGTGAGAGGTCCCCCTACGACTTTTATTGGTTTAAGCTCATCTGTAAAGTCAATAGAGCCTTCTTCACCCTTGAGGGACATTGACTTGCTAACATGAAAAAAGTTTTTAAATTTAATTGCGGTATTAACAAATTCAATTTTTTCTTTGGAAGTTCCATCTATTTCTTTAGGATTTAAAACATAAACAACGGCGAGTGGCTCTTCAGGTAATAATTTATTTAAAAGTTGGATGTGTTGTGCGAATGTAGGTTTGGTTTTTAGTTCTTCAATAGTAGTTGAATCAATAAACACGGTCTCGATGAATTGAGAGGGATTTGACGTCGGCTTAAGGTCTACCCTCAGATCATACAAATATGACTCAATATAGTCCAATTTAAAATAATGAACAGCAAAAGAGAGTAAGATTGACAGAAAAAAAGTTATATAAAGTGTTTTAACTTTATTTTTATTTTTTATCTTAAGATTCTTATACTGAAGATTTTTATTAAATATTGAAATATCATATTTTGAATCCATGCTTCAAAATTTTAGTTATTAATAGTCTAAAGACAAGTTCATTATTTTAAGTTATGTTCAATGATCAGGAGTGTTACCGGTTGGAATACAGCTTAAGCCCGTATCTGAAGTTTTAACTAATTTTTTATTTGGCTTTTGAGGTTTTGGTTTTGCGATTTTAATGTGTGACATATTAATCCTTTCTACTAAGTTCGTAAAATAATATTGCATCTTTAATCAAGTTTTGAGTTCTAAGACAGAATTTTTTATCTAATTGCTGACGATTTTGAGAACTTTCTTGTTTTTGTCTATGTATAAACTCACATCCACCTGAACATAAATTGCGCGCCCAACAACTATGACAATCTAAAGTTAAACTTTTTTTAGATTTTGTAGAACTCATATTAACAATATTTTTGCTGGAATGTGAAATATTATTTAAATCAATTTTGTAGTTTGAATCCCCAACATACCAAGGGCAACTGTAAAAATTGTTTCGAGCATCTAGTACGGCTAAGGATTTATTAATTCCACAATAAGAGGTTACTTTAACTTGAGCGTCCAGTTTAGCGAAAAGATGATTAAAGACTCGAATCTTTAATAACTCTTTTTCCTTTCCAAGTTCCCATGCTAAAAAAGCTACTTGAGATAGTGATTCAGAATACTTTATGCTTGCTTCATCATCTGTTTCAGTGTGTGAAAAATTAAACTCATACCAGTCTAAATTAAGATTCAATGAATTAAAAAAATTATACGTTTTAAGAACATCAAAATAGTTTTTATCAAAAACTGCAGTTACCCCAACGCCAGTAATTCCAGCATTGTTGTTTTTTGCATTTGTAAGTAAACGTAATCCCTCTATGACTTTGACTGTTGTTGATTTATTATCTTTTGATGGACGACGATGATCATTAATTTCAATTGGCCCATCAAGACTTACATTGATTGATGCTTTCATGTGGTTTAGTACATAGAGTGCCTTTTCGTTTATAATAGTACCGTTAGTCGTAATAATAATTTTAAGTTCGATATTTTTAGAATAGCATTTTTCAGATGCATAATCGTAAATTGCTTTAAGGGTTAAAGGATCAAGAAGTGGTTCGCCTCCCATAAAATTAATATTAAGCGAACTGTTTTCATCAAGTTTATTAATTATAAATTCTATTTGTGGAAAAGTTTTTTCAATACTAATTTTTACAATTGGATCGCCAAAAGTTCCATCTCCGCCAGCTGCACAATAAGTGCACTTTAGATTACAGATCTGAGTATTATTAATAACAAGCTTATCAATTTTATCATTATACTTATCTAAAGAACTTTTTTTTAAAGGTAAACTTTCTAGAGTTTCGTTTAATACATAATCAGTACTCATGACTTTATCATGATTATTGATTTGATTATTCCAATCGGAAATTTCTTCAATTGAAGAGTCAATAATTGATTCTTGATACAGTGTTGAAAGATTAGTTTGGGGTGTACCCATATCGTTTAAGGCTATAAAAGCAGTTTCTGAGATTGATGCAACTTCAAGCCGATCTATATGGAAGGCAAGGTAGCCACCTAATTTTGATTTGAAACTAAAAATGTTAAGAAATCTTGATGGTGTCATTTGCGCTCCATAATTTTATGTATGCAAAAAATCGACCATCAAATTTTTTATAAAAACTTCATCAAGTTAGTCACTTTATGACTATTATTTTTTACCCAAGTTACAAGTGTTTATTCCCAACATTGCGTATGGAGGGCACCAACCAACAAGTCCAGTGGCTAATGGGATTAAGCCAAGCAAAAACCACATATTTGTAGGTCCCCAAAAAGCTAATGAGGTCAAAAATATACCAAGAACGACTCGAATGATTCTTTCTACTTTGTGAATGTTTTGTTTCATAAATGACACTCCATATTGAAAATTAAATTTGATTTGACCATGAGATCAATTTTTTATGAAGCAATGGTTCTAATTACTTCTTAAAAATGATTCCAGCATTGGAATACGAGGATGTAAATCAAAATTTAAAATATTTAATACAATTAATAAATTAACATATTGAAAAGTAACATAAAATTTTAGATTAAATGAAAAAATCATATCTCGTCTCTAGTAGTGAGTTTTGAAAAAGTATTTAAAGTAAAAAATCACATTTCATTAAATAATTCTTGCCATTTGCAATGTCCTTTTGTACTTAATGTGCTTCTTTAATTTTTAATTCATATTGGTCGCGTAGCTCAGCTGGATAGAGCAACTGCCTTCTAAGCAGTAGGTCGCACGTTCGAGTCGTGCCGCGATCACCATCCTTGCAGATAAGCAATTTTTGACCTCCAATTTCGATTTTTTAAATAGATTTCCATAAGTTCCAGATGAATGCACCTTTGCATGGTTCCCCGATTCCATAAGAAACGATCCAGAGGGACATTCATCACCATTGGCTTTCGAAAAATAATACATATCAATAACCCCAGGTCCAACTCGCATTTCCTTAATCAAGCGCCTAACAGCCCTTTTTTGTTGGATCATATTCAATTTGCCCCAACCTTTTGAAACCATTTGAACCCGTTTTTCAAGATCAGCCCTAACATCATCCAGTGAAATAACATTTGATGTCGATTCCTCCATCGCTGATATCTCAAGTTTAAGTTGAGCTTTCTTTTTTCCAAGAGATTCGATTTTTTCAAACAAAAAAAGTGAAGTTTCAGATTCAGGGTCAGCTTTGTTATGAAATTTAAAAGCTTGCTCCAGTTCCAGCTCAGTATCTTTGAGTTCCTTTACCAATCTTTGTTTTGCCAGTCCTATATTTTTTTGTGAGCTTTCATCTTGTTGAAGAATTCTAGAAGCTACTTCATTTAAATAGTTTCCATCTTTTAAAACATGTACAATATGATTCGAAACAGCTTGTTCTATCTCATCTGCCTTTATTCTTTTAACTGAGCAAGTTATTTCATCACCCTTAGAAATGGCGTGAGTATAATACCTATGTATTTGCTTTTCACCATGTGCTGATTGACCAACCATTGGCCTTCCACATTCTTTACATTTCAATAACCCGGATGCAATAAAAACTCTTTTCTCAGCCCCTTGTAATCTTCGTCTTTCGGAAGCTTTATTCTCTTCAAGTACTTTTTGTACAGCATTAAAAGTAATAGAATCTACAATTGCAGGCCATGATGCTTTAACAACTTGGTACTGTTGATGCGGTTTTAAAGTTTTTGGCTCAACATTTTTATTCGCTTTGTTAACTTCTTTCATTCCAGTATAAGCAACATTCTTAAGTAAATCACCTAATGTTTGATGAGTCCAAAGTCCACGATCGACGATTTTATTTTTTCTATTCTTTTTCGATTTAGGTCTGATGCCAAGTTGTTACCAGTTAATTTATTTAGGGTAAAATCAGCCATTTTTTTCTAATTTATTTTGGGTATAGGCTTTTTTTGTTAGACTAATTTGTGCAACTAAATTAATCAGGATCCGGTTTAAACTTTAACTTGATTCTGAAAGGTTG